>Ga0134100_1000969_pt1 | contig 29534 bp, 22 predicted proteins | sample 11_taG_2_FD_94444 | JGI IMG/M metagenome (GOLD analysis project Ga0134100, IMG submission 94444) | Switchgrass degrading microbial communities from high solid loading bioreactors in New Hampshire, USA - 11_42_5_180_A3 metaG | ecosystem: Engineered > Bioreactor > Semi-continuous > Anaerobic >...
CTTACACTGTTTACTTTTCAAAGTCCATATCCATCGCCTCATCGGCGCGGAATCTTATGTTAACATGTCACCTCATTTTTGTCAACACTTTTTTTAAACTTTTTTCGTATTGACCTCCGACCGTCTTTCTGCCTTGCTTCTTAAGTATTTTCGCAGTCGGTATCGGCGACAGCTTTAATAATATACCACCCATTTCGCACACATTCAATCCCTATCTATGTTTAAATTTTAAATCCAGAGCAATTTACCCTCAATATGCTTCAAAATATGTCATTATTCTACACAATACTTTAAAATCCGCAAAGATTTATTTATGGTATTGCTCGCAAAAAAGTACTTCTATTATATATAGGCGAATAAATGACAAGTATTCTCTTTATAAAAATCCAGTCATATCAAGAAGAATTATTTGTGATTTAATTTTCTACACAAACAGATAAAAAGTAATTTCTCTATAATTCATTAAAGATTACTTTCAAAAATCCTATTGATAAGAAAAAGCCATTCTATTCTTCTTGCTTTATTTATTTTTTAGAAATAAATGTTTATAATTTGTTTATATATACTTAATTTAGAATCAATATATGTATTTTACAATTATCATGTAGGAAGTACTTCCTAAATTTATTTATGGGAGAGATATATCATGATAAAAAACAAAAAGTTGATGATGGCTTTAAGCTTTACGTTAGGAGCAGCATTGCTTGTTACAACAGCTTTTGCAGATATAATGTCCACATCAGGCTATGATCAGCTAAAACAGGCAATAAAATACACATCAAAATCATGCAGCAATACCCTTGAAAGTTTTACAGCCCAAACGTCCATCACTTTAAAAACAAACGAAAAAGTTCTATTTACTTCTGTTCGTACCGAAAAGTATGACAATGTATCGGGCGCTTCTGAATCTAAGTCAATTCAAACTTATAGCAACGGTAATACCGATAAATACGAATCCTATTCCGACAAATACTGCCATATATCGTACAATCCATGGAATGATACTTATTCTGTCTTTGAATATGGAAAAGAAAATGAAGGAGTTCCACCATTCGAAGACATTTTTGAAGATGATGAAATGAAAGATATAGAAAAAATCATTGATGCCGGTGTAGGAAATCTTAAAGATTATGTAATAGTTGAAAATCAAATTGATGGAAGCAAAGAATTTTCAGGCTCATTAGACAATGCCCAAATTCCTGCTCTGGTCAATGCCATATTATCCTTCGTATTCAAACGTACTATACCTGACGTAGGTATGCGTACTTATGATGATTTCCCCGAAATTCAAAATGATGTCTTTATAAAAAGGATTACCGGAAAAGCTTCCGTAAATAAAGATGGAATCCTTGAAAGAATCTACGGTTCATGTATTGTATCCGGAAAAGATGAGGCAGGAAAGTCTTATGATTTTACTATCGAAGTATTAATAAAAATCTACGATATAAACTCTACTGTTGTTGCCAAACCGGATCTTAACGGAAAAATCGTTGAAAAGAGTTACGCAAACAGACTGTTTGATAAGGTATCGGCTCAAAAATATATCGGTAAATACAAACAGGATATAGTTATTGTCAAGGACAACGCTTTTATAAAAATTGGTGAAAGAGTCCTTGAAATTGATAATATTGACGATGAGAACGTTTCAGGAAAATATTACGAAACATATAAGGCGGAGTATGCCGAATATGCTAAAGACAAATTGGAATTCGACTTTGAAGCAAAAATATTAGGATATAACTATGCTCAGTACAAATTGGCTTCCGATCAAGGTAACAGCAAAACGGTAACTATTGACTTTGAAGACAACTCAAGTATGATTAATTTTAATATTTATTCACAACACAGCAATAATACGATAATATACAAAACTAATTCAATAATAACATATAGTGATGGCACTTTTATAAGAGTATTTGAAGATTAGCTGCTGTAATTTTGGGATATTAAACATCACAGTTTTCCTCTTTTCCGATTAATAAGATTTGAAATTGAGTCACAAAACCTTAATACCTGATTAAGAGGAAAAATACATTGTAACATAATCAATTTTCAGCTTAAGGGGCTAAAAATCGAAATATTGCAAACCGGCCCCTTAAAGCTCAATTTTATTTTTTAATGATACTGCAAATTGCCCGAATAAATTGCTAATCTCAAATCAATGCGGAGGTACATTAATGGAAAAGGTTATTGAAATAAAAGAACTTACAAAAATATATAAAAATGGGCGAGGAATCCAAAATCTCAATCTTGATATTTATAAAGGTGATATTTTCGGATTTTTAGGCCCAAATGGCTCGGGAAAAACAACTGCAATGAAAATTATGACCGGCCTTATGAAAGCTGATAGCGGTACAGTTAAACTTTTTGGCTATAATATTGTTGATGAATATGAAAAAGCCATGGAACGTGTGGGCTGCATTATCGAAACAGCAGAATCCTACCCCTATTTGACTGCATATGAAAATCTAAAGCTTTTCTCAAGATATTATAAAAATATTGGCGATGACAGAATAAATGAAGTTCTGGAACTTACAGGGTTATCAAAATACCGAAACGAAAAAGCAAAAAATTTTTCATTAGGAATGAAGCAACGTCTGGGTCTGTCTGCAGCCATTCTCTCAAAGCCTGATCTGGTTATTCTGGACGAACCTCTCAATGGCCTGGACGTAGAAGGTATGATTGAGATAAGAAAACTGATTAAAAGATTGGCTGAAACAGAAAAAACAACTTTCTTCATATCAAGTCATCTTATACATGATGTGGAACTTACATGTACCAGAATCGGAATACTCTATGAGGGCAAGCTTTTAAATGTGGACTATATGCAAAATATTCTGTCTAATTACGCAACACTTGAAAATTATTTTATTAGTGAGGTTGATAAAAATGGGAGGATATAAAGCAACAATTATAAACGAATTGGAAAAAATGTACAAAAAGAAAAAAATGATAGTTATTTTAATTATATCGATAGCCGTAATATTAATTGGGAAACTAATATCCTTTGGGATGAGTACTGTAGGAGTTGGTGTTTTTAAAGAAAGTACAATTTTTCCGATATCGGTTTTGTCGGTGCTGTCAATCACACTGCTTCCATTATTTACAACACTTGTAGCAATAGACTTATTTGCAGGTGAGTTCTCTCACAACACAATGAAGATAACACTTACCAGACCGGTATCGAGGTTTAAAATATTTTCAGCCAAAGTAACGGTTATTGCCATATTTGTTCTTATTAATCTTTTATCCGTTATGTTTTTATCTACCGTTGCCGGATTAATATGCAATTTTTCATCCATTAGTTTTATCGGTATAATAAGAATCGTTATTTCTTATATTGTTACTCTTTTACCCATCATGGTCTTCGCTTTGGTAGTAGTATTTTTTTCAAACATTTTTAAAAGCGGTACTGCTGTTTTTTTCCTTTCAGTAATGCTCTACTTAATCAGCTTTATAATGGGTAAAATATTATCTCCTTATTCCAGTCTGTTTATAACTTCAATGCTTGATTGGTATATTCATTGGGTATCGGGTGTAACGCTTATTCCAAAAATTACAAGAGAATTTTTAATTATGCTGGGATATGGTATAATGTTCTTTACAGCAGGTTACTACTTATTTGATAAAAGAGATCTATAACAATGTATATATCAAATTTTACAGGTGAACTTATGAGTCTAAAAAAGCGTTTAATTTTGCAAAATGCCGCAATAGTAGCCATACCGTTTTTGATAGCCATTATTGCTTCTTTTGTGTTTATTTTTATAAGTTCTTATATCTTCAAAGTAGATTTAAATTACGATAGCATCAAAAAGCTCACAGACTTACAGTATGAATTTTTTACCGCTGACGATAATTTATTGAAAGGAAATCCTGAAAGACTCTTGCAAAAGGATTTCCAGCAGTATCTTTCAGAAAGGCTGAACAAATTAAATGCTTATATTGTAGTATTAAAAAAGTATGATGTTGTTTTTTCAACGAAATCTATAAATCCTATAGAAATAGAAAAATGCCTTGAGGCAAAAAAGAAAAACCTGCTGAACAATTCGGTAGAATTAAATGACGGTCCTTATATAGTAAAAGTCATACCATTAATATACAGCGACGGAAGTGACGGCTGGACTATACTTCTTGCCCCGGTAGATAAAGAAACTTCCGCTTCAAAAAAACTTTTGTATTTTTCTATGGGAGTTTTCTTTGTTTCTTTTTTAATAATCAATGTACTTGTTTCAATTAATTCCTCAAAAGCAATCCTGGCACCTCTTAAAAAACTTCAACGTGCTGCCGGTGAAATAAGTCTTGGCAATCTCGATTATGAAGTTATTGAGGATGGAGATCAGGAAATCAGAGAGTTGTGTAAATCTTTCGAACAAATGAGGCTTAAACTTAAAGAATCGGTATATACACAGATGAAATATGACGATAACAGAAAAATGCTTGTTTCAAGTATTTCCCACGATTTAAAAACACCAATAACCTCTATAAAAGGATATGTAGAAGGTATTTTAGATGGTGTTGCCAATACTCCTGAAAAAGTTGAAAAATACCTTCGCACCATACATTCAAAAGCTGTACAGGTAGATTCAATGATTGATGATTTACTGTTATATTCAAAACTTGATTTAAAGCAGATTCCCTTTAACTTCGAAAAAACCGATGTTGTTAAATACTTTGAATATTGTATAATGGAAAACGAACCGGAACTGGAAAAACATAATATAAAATTGGAATTTCAAAACAATCTTGTTAAAGAAACCTACGCCATGATTGACAGAGAAAGGCTCAGACGGGTTATTACCAATATTATAGACAATTCAAAGAAATATATGAACAAAAGTGAAGGAAAAATCCAAATCATCCTTAGAGAAACCAGCACAACGGTAATAATTGAAATTTCCGACAATGGTGCTGGTATTCCCAAAGAAGCCTTGCCTCATATATTCAGCCGCTTCTACCGTGCCGATACCGCAAGAAGCAAAATAAAAGGAAGCGGTTTAGGTCTTGCCATAGCAAAACATATTGTTGAAGAACATGGCGGTCTAATATGGGCCAGAAGTATTGAAAATGAAGGAACAAGCATAATGATATCTTTAAAAAAAATACAGGAAAGTGAGGATTGTAAATGAAAAAAATACTTATTGTCGAAGATGACCAGAGTATAGGCGAACTTGAAAAAGACTATTTAGAGATAAACGGCTTTTCAGTTAAAATATGCAACGATGGTATAAGCGGCTTAAATTGCATAAAAGAAGAAGAATTTGACTTATTGATTTTGGATATTATGCTTCCCGGTATAGATGGCTTTGAAATACTCAGACAAATCAGAGACACAAAGGATATTCCCATTTTACTTGTGTCAGCAAAAAAAGAGGAAATTGACAAAATAAGAGGACTTGGCCTCGGGGCAGATGACTATATAACCAAACCTTTCAGTCCGGGAGAACTGGTAGCCAGGGTAAACGCCCATATATCAAAGTATGAAAGACTAAAAAGCAAATACTCAGATAAAAACCAACTTGAGATCGTTAGTGTAAGAGGACTTGAAATCCAAAAAGACTCCAGAAGAGTATTTGTAAACGGTAAGGAAATCAATATGGCACAAAAAGAATATGAACTTCTTTTATTTCTTGTTCAAAACCCCAATAGAGTATTTGGCCGGGAGGAACTTTTTGAACGTATATGGGGATTGGACTCTTTAGGTGATGCTGCCACTGTTACTGTACACATTGCAAGAATCAGGGAAAAGATCGAAGCAGATCCTTCCAACCCTCAATATATAGAAACGGTTTGGGGAGCAGGATATAGGTTCAGAGTCTGATATTTCAGACTTAAATCCAACCTCCCCTGTCCCTTTTATACCTTTTCCAACCTCTAACCTCTGATCTCTAACTTCTAACCTCCAACCTCTAACTTCTAATTTCTAAGCTCCAAATTGCACTTCACAAAGCTGACTGTACAATCCATCCTGGTTGATAAGTTCCTCATGGGTTCCTGACTCAACAATTTCCCCATCTTTCAATACCAGGATCTGATCAGCCTGTTTAATTGTAGAAAGCCTGTGGGCAATGACAATAATGGTCCGACTTCCTGCCAGTTCCTGTATAGCTTGTTGAATCTCAATTTCTGTCTGAACATCAACTGATGAGGTTGCTTCATCCAATATCAAAATGGGAGTGTCACGAAGAACAGCTCGCGCTATGGAAAGACGCTGTTTTTGCCCCCCTGAAAGTTTTACTCCTCTCTCACCTATGACCGTATCATACCCCTGTGGCAAATCCATAATAAAATCATGTGCTCTTGCTATTTTTGCAGCTCTGACTATATCTTCAAAGGAAGCCTCTTTACTTCCGTAGGCAATATTTTCAGCCACACTTCCATTGAACAGAAATATATCCTGAAGCACAATGCTGATTTGGTTTCTGAGAGAAGCTACTGTCATATCTTTTAAATTTATGCCATCAAGAAGTATTTGTCCCTCTGTCGGATCATAAAACCGTGCTATAAGGCTTATTATGGTAGTCTTCCCAACCCCGGTAGGACCTACTAAAGCTATCATTTTCCCTGGTTTTGCCGTAAAACTGATTTTTTTAAGTACCGGGCTTTCAGGAATGTAATGAAAACTCACATCTTTAAAGGTAATTTCACCTTTTGACCGGCCAATATCTCTTGCACCTTTACTGTCAACAATATCAGGCTGGGTATCCAAAAGTTCGAAAATTCTTTCGGCTCCTGCCGCAGCCTGCTGTAAATCTTCAATTACCCTTGCGAGTGTAGTAATTGGCTGATAAAAAAGACTTAGAAACATTATAAATGCTACAATATCCGCTACCGAAACATAATTCCTTACAGCAAGCAATCCCCCGCATCCAACAACAATAACTGTTCCTAATGAACTTACCATTTCAACAACGGGATGAAATATAGCAGAAAGCTTTAAAGCCCTTAGTATCGAAGATGTATACTTTCTTGCTCTTTTCTCAACTCTTTTGCTTTCCCTTTTCTGCTGGTTAAAAACCTGGATTTCTTTCATACCGGATATATTGTCCTGCACTACAGCATTCAAGTCTCCCAAAGTAGCCTGGGCCTTTCTGAAATTGGGCTGTATTTTTTTTACAAAAAATATTCCGCCAAAGATCAAAAAAGGTATGGGAATAAGAGTAAGGGCTGCCAAAAGCGGATTAATTACAAACATCAAAGTCCCGGTTCCAGCAAGAATAAGTATATTTGTCACAAGATCGGGAACAGCATGGGCTATAAGGACCTCTAATGCTGCTGTATCATTAATCGCTCTCGACATTAGCTGTCCCGTCTGCTTATCCTGATAAAAACTTAAGGACAACTTCTGCAAATGTTCATATACCAATACTCTCATATCTGCAACCAGCTTCCATGCTGCCACATGGCTTAGATATCGATATAAATAGGTAAATACCGCTCTGGCTATGTATGCGCCAATAAGAATAAGTGCAATATTTCGTATGCTGGGCATCTTACCGGCAATATCTTCTTCCGATAATAAATTGATTAATTCCCTTACCTTCCAGGGAGTAACAAGATTCAGTACGGATATTGCCAGCAAACTTATGCCAGTAATAATCAAATATTTCCAGTAAGGTTTTCCCTGTTTCAATATTCGTATAAAATTCTTCAATTTCTTTCCCTCCATTAAAAACTTAAAACAACTTCAAAAGCAGCCCTTTCAATAGCTGCATATAATATATAGTCTAATTTTGAAACTTTCAAAGCAAAAAGAAAACAAAAATCAGATTTTAATGTTTTTATTCAACGGATAATAAAAGTTTAAAGGCTTTTTCAAACTTTTCATCCTGTTCCTTTGATCTTTTTGAAGGTCCCGATATTCTGCCTCCAGACCGTCGTACCTTTTGTGCAAGGTGCCTTTCAAATAAAAGTCTGTCCATATTTTTATCGGAATAAATTATTCCATCATAATTTATCGCTATAGCACCTTTAGCAAGAGCCATAGTAGCAACACCATAATCCTGCGTTACTACTATATCACCTTTTTCTGCTTGGTTTATAAGGGCAAAATCCACCGAATCCCTTGCCTTATCAACTATTACTACTTCCGAGTATCCATCATCAATTTCATGACTTGTATCTATAAGCATTATTACTTTTACATTTTTGGACTTTGCTATATTAACTATAATTTTTTTAACAGGACAAGCATCAGCGTCAACAAGTATTTTCATATTGCCTTAAAACCTTCTCTACAAGTATGTGAAGTAATAGAATATCTATATTATACTCGCTATAAACTGCTTTTGTCCATTTAAACCATAATTTAAAATTATGAATTCCAAAAGAAATAAAAATACGTGATGGACTATAAGTACCACCACGTATTTTGAAACTTCAGGTTTTAAATTCTGCCTCTTTGAGCAACCTCAAGATAATTCTGCATTGCATCTCTGTCAACACAAAATTCCAAAGCACTTTCTTTTGTTATCTTATTCTGCATATAGAGGTCTCCGATGCTTTTATCCAACAACTGCATTCCAATGTTTCCTCCGGTCTGAATACATGTATTGATACTTTGTGTCTTCCCTTCCCGGATAAGATTGCTTATTGCCCGTGTAACAATCATTATTTCATGAGCAGCAACTCTTCCTTTGCCGCTTGCATCGGGAATCAATCTTTGTGATATTACAGCCTTTAGAGCCGTTGAAACCTGTATTCTTATCTGTTGCTGCTGATGAGGTGGAAATACGTCTATTAATCTGTCCAGCGTCTTTGCAGCTCCAAGAGTATGAAGCGTTGAAAGAACAAGATGCCCTGTCTCAGCAGCTGTCACTGCTATACTTATTGACTCCACATCTCTCATTTCACCAATAAATATTACATCAGGGTCTTCCCTCAGTGCAGCTCTCAAAGCACTTTCATAGGTCTTGCTGTCGTTACCGATTTCTCTCTGATTCACAATACACTTGTCATGCTTGAAAATATACTCTATAGGATCTTCAAGAGTTAATATATGACCATACCGTTTTGAATTAATCTCATTTAAAATAGCTGCCATTGTAGTAGATTTTCCGCTTCCGGTAGGCCCGGTAACAAGTATAAGGCCTTCTTTAAATTCACAGATTTGCTTTATAACCGGCGGAAGATTAAGCGAATCAATGGTAGGAATATTTGAAGCCAGAGTTCGAAATACCAACGACACCGAACCTCTTTGCATGAAAGCATTAACTCTGAATCTTGAAACATCCGGAACAGTAATTGAAAAATCAACTTCTCCACAAGTCATTAAACGTTCAAATTTTTCATTATCCATGCTAGCTTTTGCATACTGCAATGTATCTTCCATTGTTAGCTTTGGAGCATCGATTTCTTTGACATTGCCGTTAACTCTGAATGAAGGTGCTCGTGCTACAGTCAGGTGCAAATCAGAAGCTTTCAATTCGATAGCCATTTTTAGCAACGAAGTTAACTCTATCGCCATAGTATATTGCCCTCCTACATTTTTATTGTATAGTCGGATTACAGAGAGATGCTGCAAAACGCTTCAAGTGCTGCATGTTAAATTTCCTGTTTAAACGTTTGAAATTTTTATGTAACTATATAAAAAGAAAATTTAAATACGACATAAATTTTTGTGATATAATTTTATATCGAAAAAAAATTTGTAAACATTTACACCTATTTTAGTTACAATACGATACTGATTTGGATAAGGGTTTTATAGGTCTATCGAATTAATAAATATACATATATATGTGACAAAAACCTGAAAAAGCAATTTTATCACATTATCTGCAGTATAACTTCATGCATCATGCAACAATAATATTTACCAAAACAGAATTTGCGCACAGTTTTAAGCCATAATTAGATAGAAGCTTCTATATCGAAACAGTTTGTAAAATCGGTTAAATTTGAAAAAATATTATTGATTTTCGACATATTTGGGTTTATACTTTTAAAAAAAAGTATGTTAAAATGTTAACCATGCGTATTTATGTACTAATAAAAAAACAATCTTTTATAAATATGCGATAAATATTAATAAAAATAAAAATGGAGGTAAATTATGGTTACAAGTAAGTCAAAAGTGGCTATAATAGGAGCAGGTTTTGTTGGTGCTTCAACAGCTTTCGCTATGTCCCTGCAGCAAATAGCGACAGAGATTGTATTGATTGATGTAAACAAAGAAAAAGCTTATGGTGAAGCCTTGGACATAAACCATGGTATTTCATTCGTAGGCCAAATGGCAGTTTACTCAGGAGATTATTCCGATGTTAAAGACTGCGACGTAATAATTATCACAGCAGGTGCTAACAGAAAACCGGGCGAAACACGTCTCGACCTTGCAAAAAAGAATGTTGCAATCGCAAAAGACATAACACAAAACATTATGAAACACTACACTCGCGGTGTAATACTTGTTGTATCCAATCCAGTTGATATCCTTACTTATATGATCACAAAATGGTCCGGACTTCCAAGCGGAAGAGTTATGGGTTCCGGAACAGTTCTTGACAGCTCAAGATTCAGATATCTCTTAAGTAAAAAACTCAATGTCGACGTTAGAAATGTTCACGGATATATTATAGGTGAGCATGGTGACTCACAGCTTCCTGTATGGAGTGCTACACATATAGCCGGACAGAATATCAATGAATATTGCCAGGGTCCAAACGGTATTCTTACTCCTGAAGATAAATTGGCAATTGCAGAAGAAGTTAAAAAAGCAGGTGCTGAAATAATTAAAAACAAAGGTGCTACTTATTATGCAATTGCAATTACAATTAATGCAATTGTTGAATCTCTCCTCAAGGACCAAAACACTATCAGAACAGTAGGTAGTGTAATTAATGGCAACTACGGAATTGAAGACGTTGCTTTGAGCCTTCCTTCAATAGTTAATTCCGGGGGCGTACAAAGTATAATACCTCTTTCACTCTCCCCTGAAGAAGAAGCAGCATTAAGAGCTTCTGCAGATAGTTTAAAAGCTATTCTCAATGAAGTAAAAGATATATAATTAAATAACAGACGATACAGGAGGTTTTTATAATGGATTACAGAAAAGAGTCTTTAAGACTCCACGGTGAATGGAAAGGAAAAATCGAAGTAATAAGCACTGTACCTGTTAAGACTAAAGAAGATTTGTCTTTAGCATATACTCCAGGTGTTGCTGAACCTTGTCTTGCTATACAGAAAGACCCTGATTTATCTTATACATTGACAAGAAGAGGTAACTTGGTAGCTGTTATCACTGACGGTACAGCTGTTCTTGGTCTTGGAGATATAGGTCCTGAAGCAGGTATGCCTGTTATGGAAGGTAAATGCGTTCTCTTTAAAACTTTCGGAAATGTTGACGCTTTTCCTCTTTGCATAAGATCAAAAGATGTCGACGAAATAGTTCACACTATAAAACTTCTCTCCGGAAGTTTTGGCGGAATTAATCTCGAAGATATATCCGCTCCAAGATGTTTTGAAATTGAAAAGAGACTTAAAGAAGAATGTGATATACCAATCTTCCATGATGACCAGCACGGAACAGCTATCGTTACTCTTGCTGCAATGATAAATGCTTTAAAAATCGTAAAGAAAAATATAGAAGATATATCTGTAGTTGTTAACGGTTCAGGTGCTGCAGGTATAGCAATCACAAAACTTTTAATGAGCATGGGACTTAAAAAAGTAATCCTTTGCGATACAAAAGGTGCTATATACGAAGGTAGAGAGGGTCTCAATTCTATAAAAGAAGAGATGGCTAGAATCTCAAACCTTGACAAAATTAAAGGTTCACTGGAAGATGTAATTAAAGGTGCTGACGTTTTCATAGGCGTTTCTGTTGCTAATACGGTAACAAAAGAAATGGTTAAGAGCATGGCAAAAGATCCATTAATCTTTGCTATGGCAAATCCTGTGCCTGAAATCATGCCTGAAGACGCTAAAGAAGCTGGTGCAAAAGTTGTTGGAACTGGCCGTTCAGACTTCCCGAACCAGATCAACAACGTACTTGCATTCCCAGGTATCTTCAGAGGTGCTCTTGATGTAAGAGCAAGAGACATTAACGACGAAATGAAGATAGCAGCTGCAAAAGCTATAGCTTCTCTCGTTAGTGATGAAGAATTAAATCCGGATTATGTAATTCCTGCTCCATTTGATCCTAGAGTAGCTCCTGCTGTTGCAAAAGCTGTTGCTGAAGCTGCAAGAAAATCCGGAGTTGCAAGAATATAATTGATTATATTTAGCAAAAACAAAAAATGCGGGTAGGGAAACAAACCTACTCGCTTTTTATTTCTGTCAACCTTTATAGCAGAAACCTTTTTCTTTTAATAAATTACAGCTAATATACTTGCTATATCATAATTAAAGACTCTTCTATACGCCAAAACACAGTTCTGTTAGATTTCTATTAACAAAAACAGAATAAAAAATATATATACTTATTTTCAAAAAATTGATAAAATATAGATGTTAGAATAATTTATATATATTGTTATGTTCATACATAATACACATCGTATACAGATATATAATACCTTTATAAAACTCTTCAAATATATACACTAAGCTTGCAAACATGTTTCAAATAAGATTTCGGGAAATTGTCAAACTACCATTTCCAATAATCTAATTGACAAATATTGTAGTAGAAACCAAATTCATCTTTAGATTAAACCTACGAAATAGCCCGTATATAAAATCAAGATTGCTTTGGTAATGAATATATTCATCTTTATTAAGGGAGGTTTATTAAATGATACGCAATGTGTCAAAAGTATTAATTTTTATTCTTTCTGTTCTAATTTTGTTAATTTTTCCGACAAATGCGAGAATTGAGGCAGCATCGGTAGAGTACAAGTTCGATTTTGGTGCCGGGTATGTCGAACCGGGTTATATAGGTGTCAGTGCTTCAACAGCTTACAACAGAGCACGTGGATATGGCTTCAATACCCCAGAGAACATGCGAAATGTTACTGCCTCCGGAACCGGTGTTGCAAGCGATGCCGTTCAGTTTCTTACCTATGGAATAAAAAGCAATAACACCTTCAATGTCGACCTTCCCAACGGACTATATGAAATAAAAGTAACTTTAGGAAATACTTCAAGGGCAAGTGTTGCTGCTGAATGTGTTCTGCAAATCATAAATATGACAGGCAATGGCGCTGTTGATAAATTCCAAATTCCTATAACAGACGGCCAGTTAAACATACTTGTTACTGCAGGAAAAGAAGGTACACCTTTTACACTTAGTGCTCTTGAAATAAAGAAAATATCTGATAGTCCTGTCACCAACAGAACTATTTGGATAGGCGGCGATTCAACAGCTTGCAATTATTATCCGCTGGATACAAGCGAACAATGCGGTTGGGGACAATTACTGCCGAAATTTGTCGATACATCATTATTTCAAATAAGAAACATGGCAGCCAGCGGACAATGTGCAAGAGGATTTCGTGATGACGGACAATTTGAAGCAATAATGAAATATATAAAGCCTGGAGATATATTCTTACTTGAGTTTGGCATAAATGATACCAATCCTAAAAATGATACTACAGAAGAGCAATTTAAAGAAATAATGACTGATATGGTTGTAAAAGTTAAGTCTACCGGTGCTACAATGGTTTTAGTTACTCCGCAAGGCAGAGCAACCGATTTCAATGGTAACGTACATACTGCAGTAAACAGATGGTACAGGAATACCACTATACAAGTTGCAAGAGAGCAAAACGTCAGACTATGTGATCTCAACGTTTTAAGTTCTGCATATTTTACTTCTATCGGACAGGATGCAACCCTTGCACTTTATATGCCCGGGGATACTCTCCATCCAAACCGTGCAGGGGCAACCGAGCTTGCCCGATTGGTAGCCAATGATTTAAAAGACCTTTTTACCTTAACACCTACAGCTACTGCCCAACCGACAATTTCTCCCACTCCCACCGGTACAGTTCCTCAAATAATGGGCGATATAGATGGAGATGGAAGTGTTACATCAATAGATTTTGCATTGTTAAAAAAATATTTGCTTTCCGGCATACCGGATTTGAGCAATGTTTGGTATGCAGATGTAAACTCAATTCAATAGATTATGCTTTTATAAAGGCATATCTGCTCGGAATGATAAAAGAATTCCCAGGCTCTGCTCAGTCTCCCGACAATAATTTATATACTGAAATTTACGAAGCTGAAAATGCATTTATTTACCATGGTATTTTTGAAAATATCCACACAGGCTACAGCGGAAGCGGATATGTCAACTATGACAACAAAGTGGGTTCATATGTAGAGTGGAAGGTCAATGTACCGGTAACCGGTTGGTATAATATCGTTTTCAAGTATTCCAATGGAACGACTGTTAACAGACCAATGTCAATAGCGGTCAACGGAAACATTGTACAAAGCTCCATGGATTTCTACCCCACCACCGATTGGGACACCTGGAATAAATCAAACATATACTTACAGCTAAATCAAGGTCAAAATACCATCAGAGCGACAGGAATTACTTCAAATGGAGGTCCAAATGTAGATTACATAGAAATATCAAAAACTACCGGTGGAGCAACTCCTATTCCAAATGTAACTCCTTATCCGACTTCAACCAGAATGCCTACAATATATTTAGCCGGTGATTCCACAGTCCAAAGTTATAATTCTTCTTATTATCCGCAAGCTGGCTGGGGACAAGTAATTTATGAATACTTTACTTCCGACGTTAAATTTGTAAATAAAGCCATCGCCGGAAGAAGTTCAAAAAACTTCGTTGAACAGGGAAGGTTAGATGAAATCCTCAATGTAATTCAAGAAGGCGATTATTTGTTTATCCAATTCGGTCATAATGACGCAACTATCAGTAATCCGGACCGATACGCTGCTCCCTATACCACCTACAAAGAGTATCTTGCAAAATTTGTTGACGGAGCAAGGGCGAAAGGAGCCATTCCGGTATTAATAACGCCGGTTGCACGGCTTAATTACAAAAACAATACCTATGTTAACGACTTTCCTGACTATTGCAATGCCATGAAGCAAGTTGCAGCGGAAAAAAATTGTGCAATTATAGACCTGATGACCAAATGCTTAAATTATTACAGTACCCTTGATTACAACAAAGTATTTACCTTCTATATGGTATCATCCAATGGAACCGATTACACCCACTTTACCGAGACAGGCGCCAGAGAAATTGCAAAATTGGTAGCTCAAGGTGTAAAAGAATTAAACCTCCCCATTTCAAAATATGTTAAATAATCATGTCCTTCGTAAAACGGGCGTTTTGATCAGCCTAATAAGGAAGTGTTACCAGCCAGCGCCTAAAGGTGCTGGCTTTCATTTCTTAAGTGTCTGTTCTCATACTTATATTTAATTACACATTCATTTAGTTGGAGCTAAACTGTGTTCTTTGTTTGACGTTAAAATCACCTTTACTTTTGTTATTACAATAGCTTGAACTGCTTATTATAACGAAAGGGTGTATTTTGGTATAGCAAATATCAACACGGTTCAAGTAAATGTGTGACACAGCCATTTAACTAAACTTTAATTAAACTTAAATCAAACTTTCATCTATATCAATTCCTGCCATTCTCATTAAATATATGGCATTTCGCGTTGTAGAGACGCCTTTTCTCAGCTTGTAATCAAAATAGATTTTGTTATCCTTGTAATATTCTTCAAAATGATAATTCTTAATCTTTGGATTCTTTTGCTCCAAATCGCACAATTCAAAATCATGGGTTGAAACCATTCCTATGGATTTTGTCTTGCATAATTCTTCAATCAATACTCTTGCACCGGTATGCCGGTCTCTTGAATTGGTCCCTTTGAAAATTTCATCCAGAAGGAAAAATACTCTTTTGCCTTCCTTTGCTTCTTTAAGTATTTCCTTAATTCTCAATAATTCCGCATAGAAGGATGATATACTTTTCCCTAAATTATCACTTACTCTCATGCAGCTATGTATATCCATAACAGAAGCACGAAAATCCCTGGCACAAACCGGAGCCCCGGCATAGGCCAGAACCAGATTTATTCCTGCTGTTCTTAAAAGTGTACTCTTTCCCGACATATTTGAGCCGGTGATAAGCAGTACCTTGACTGGAGAATTAAAATTCAAATCGTTACAAACTCTGTTGGACGTTATAAGAGGGTGTCCTATATTTAAAGCCTCAAATTTGCTTATTTCATCTTCATTTATCTCCGGCATAGCCCAATCGGGATTGTCATGCCTTATTATTGCAAGACTGGATAGTGCTTCAACTTCGCCCAACCCTTCAAGCCATGCTTCCAAATATTTTCCTGAAGCTGCCTTCCATTTTTCAAGAACTATCATATTGCGATAATCCCAAAGGGTTAGAATATTAAAAATCAAATATAAGGGAACATGCCTGCTGGAAATGGAATCAATTATCTTTGCCAAATCATTGATTTGCTCATAAGCAGGCTTTCCTGTTTTCCCTGCCATTCTACTCTGAATTTCTTTCAGTAAATCTGAGTGAAAATTCTTATTTTCAAAAACTTTTATCATGTTTCTATAAACGCCAATATCTTTGCTGAACCGATCCGATATTTTAAAAATCTCATTTCTTTCTCTACTTTTATACTTCAACATCAAATATTGAATAAGTACCAAAAACCCAGGAATATAGTAAGGTACTACATCAGTATTAAAAGCCAATATCAGAGATGGTATGGTAATAACAGGAAGCAATTTAACAACTATGACAAGCCAGGGCTTTTCATAAAGTTCATGTTTTTCCTTTGCCCAATTAATAAGATTTTGCGGATCACCGATTTTTTCAGACACTACCAGGCTTTCAGCCAGGAACTTCTGCCTCCAGCCAAGTTCAGCTGCCAGTTCTTTAACCGCCTCCTGTCTCTTTTTTATTAGTTCGGGTTCCTTACTGTAGCCCAATAACAATTTGCTCAATGCCTTCCTGCCCAAATAAGTATTGGCGACATTAATCCACTGAAACAGGGACCTGTCCCCAAAAATATCAAGGTCATAAGCATATTTATGATTTTCGTCGAGAAAATCTTTTCCACTGTCCTGAAAGCTTTCCCAGTCACCGTCTAAGCGTTTTAAAGAATCCTCATTTATTTTTACATATATGGATGGGTACAGTCTGGCTTTAAACAATTTATCGTGCTCAATCATCAAATAGACAAAAATGACCAAAGACGCTACAATAATTGCAGCCATTATAAAATAATACTTGATGACAAACAAAAATACCGTTAATGCTAATCCCGTGATAAATACCGCTAATCTCAAATTGCTGACAACATCAATTGCTTTTGTATATTGTTCACATAAAAGAGAATATTTTTTCCTTCTTCTCTCGTACTTCTCTTTTGCAGCCATTAACTCATCTCCTCAATTTTCCTGTTTATCACGTGTAATAAGATGCAAATCCGTAAAACCGATAATATTTATTCTTTTATATGCTCGGTATAAATTATAATAACACAATAAAACCCTATTACATACACAAAAACTAAAATAAGTATATTATTTTTTGCATTTTAATATCACCATATTCTGAAAATAAACCTTTCTTTGTACAATGGGATATACTTAAAATTCATTTTATGCAAATCTGTCAATACAGATTCATACTTATACAATTCAGGATAAAGCCTTCAACAAAAGATTTTTGGCGCACTTAACAATAGTTTAAATAAAAATATATATTCTTTTGGCCTCAAACACTTGAAGTATAAAGATATTTGGTAGTATAATATAGTTTAAGGTTAACTTGTTTTTCCTGAGATTATGTAATAAAATTCAATACTGTAAGTTAAACTTAAGAAAAAGTAATCATTTCAGCTAACATACTATAATTCCTGCTTTCGATAAAGCATTTTTTTGAAGAACAGTTTGTTAAAAAATAAACTATCTGTATAAGATTAAGCAATCCTTTTAGAACAACAAGGATATTTACAAATTTTAAAAAAATAAATAGGAGGAATTTATCTTGTTTAAATTACAAACGCTCAATAAAATTTCACCTGTAGGTTTGGAAGTATTTGACAAGACAAAATATGAAATATCTACAGAGTTGAATGATCCAGATGCAATAATTGTTAGAAGTGCCAATATGCACGACATGGAATTTTCCAGCAACCTTAAAGCAATTGCGAGAGCCGGGGCAGGAGTTAACAATATCCCAATAGAAAAATGTACAGAAAAAGGGATTGTGGTATTCAACACCCCTGGTGCAAATGCAAATGCAGTTAAGGAGCTTGTTATTGCAGGTCTTTTGATTTCATCAAGAAAAGTCATCAATGGAATACAGTGGGCTCAATCCCTTAAAGGTAACGGCAGTGAAGTTGAAAAAATGGTTGAAAAGGGAAAATCGCAGTTTGAAGGCCCTGAAATTAAAGGTAAAAGATTGGGAGTTATAGGCTTAGGTGCTATAGGGGTTATGGTTGCAAATGATGCTCTTGCTCTCGGTATGGATGTTATCGGATTTGACCCTTATATATCCATCAGTGCCGCTTGGGAACTTTCCAGCCATGTACATAGGGCTTCAAGTCTTGAAGAATTGATATCAACTTCCGATTATATTACTATTCACGTGCCCTTTATGGAAAGTACAAAAAATATGATCAACAAAGATATGTTCAGTATTATGAAAAAGGGCGTTCGCTTATTAAACTTCGCAAGGGGCGGCCTTGTTAATAACAAAGATCTTTTGGAAGCTATAGATAACGGTACAATAGCCTGCTATGTAACCGACTTCCCATCCGATGAACTGCTGGGAATAGAAAATATCATTGCAATACCTCATCTTGGTGCATCAACCCCTGAATCGGAAGAAAACTGTGCATTAATGGCTGCTATGCAATTACGTGATTTCCTTGAAAAAGGTCATATAAAAAATTCTGTTAACTTCCCTGATTCGGAGTTGGCACGTTCCGGAGATACAAGAGTACTCGTAGCCCATGATAATGTTCCAAACATGTTTGGACAGATAACTTCCCTTATAGCTTCATATAAAATAAATATCGGCGATATGTTAAGCCGCCACAAAAATAAAATCGGTTATACTATTTTGGATATTGAAGGTTCTATACCTGAAGAAGCAGTTAAGGGATTAAAAGCAATAAACGGTGTCAGAATGGTAAGGGTAATAGAAAAAGCATGAGGGGCATTAATTTAGCCCCTCTTTTTATTTTAAGCTATAATTCTACGGCTTCATATTGTAAAAATAAAATCTATTGCGATTTTAATAAATCATATTTTTTGTCATTCATTAATATTATTCCATATTTACCTATTGCAATTTTATCGACCTGACTCTATATCTATATATCCCCGAAGGAGCATTTACCGCAAAAACCTCACCCTTCTTCTTGCATAGCAAAGCTTTTCCCATTGGAGAAAGAATCGTAATACAGTCATATTGTGTATTAGTGGCTTCCGGTTCAATCAGCATATAATTAAAAATTTCATTTTCTTCAACATCTTCTATCTCAACAAGACTATTTAAACAAACAAACGGGAATTCATTCTCGGATACTTCAGAAAATGACACGTTTTTTACAACACTATCCAAAGTACTTATGTAATTGTCAATTAGCTTTTCAAACTCATCTCTTTGCTTGTTATATTCAGGGAAGTACGAGTTGATAATATTATTTTTCCTTTCCTCAAAATCCACTAAATGGGCGAGTAAATTTTCATAAGCGGATTTCGTAATTATGACTTTCTCCTGCATAAAAATACCTCCATTCTACAAGTAATTAAATGGAATTTTCTTCAAAAAAAAGCAAAGGCACTTTGCCCCAAAAAAGGCAAAGTACCATATGTAATATCATACCATATCTGTTGTGCTGTGTCAAAAGATTTAAAATTCTTTAAAAAGTCTTACTAAATTTAGTGACATAATACATCTACAAATTATTTCGCTTCAATGAACTGAATCAATTCTTGATTGAATCTTTCTCGCTGGTCATAAAATAAGAAATGGCCGCATTTATCAATAGGTACCAATTTGGAATTTCTGATACTGTTCTTTTGCGCTACGGCTAAAGGAAATAGACATATCCTATCATTGATACCGTGAAGAATCAAAGTTGGAACCTTTATAGCCAATAAATCATTAAATAGTGCTTCTTCCCTCAACCATGTTTTTGCTATGGCCGCAGTAGACCAACTCGCTGCCTGAAGTCCCAATTGAAAAATCCAATCGGAGAAGGGTGCGCTGACCGGATTATAAAAAATCATATTGCCAAATTCTCTCAACATGCTGGGCCGATCGGTATATGTACCCTGAATGATATTAATTATAGTCTGTGTTGGCAAGCCATACGGGAAATAGGGACGCTGGATAAGACTGGGAGCTGCTGCGGCAAATAGAGCAAGTTTTGACACACCATAACCATCATGTCTTGCCATATACCTTACACAAATTGCGCCTCCTGTTGAATGCCCTCCAAGAACAATATTTTGCAACTTAAGTGTTTCAATAACAATTCTAATGTCATCAGACAACCGGTTATAGTCATAACCTGTCCAAGGTTTATCCGACTGACCGAATCCCCTGCAATCCAGTCCAACACACCTGTATCCCAATTGGGGCAATAGGTTAAACTGATATTCAAATAATTTATGACTTCCCGGCCAACCGTGAATAAATAGAATTGTCTTGGTGCCTTCAGGATTTATATCTTCTACATATACCTTTACATTCTTTTCAACTTCAATGTACAATCCCATATATACTCCTCTATCTATGAAAATTTCCCATAATATAAGTATTCATTGAAAAATCACAGTGTGATTATAAAATTGGAGGGATAAGAAAAACCGCCTGAAAGATTTTACTTAAATCTTTCAGGCGGTCTATGGCAAGCTATTATCATCTGTCCAAATACTCAAAACACTTTGCAATCATTGTAAATAGTTCAGCCCTTGTGACGTTTTTATCGGGCATGAAAGTGTTGTCATTATAACCCTTTATTATTCCCAAATTACATGCCGTATTGACATACCTCTTAGACCATGAGGCAATCTTTTCGTCATCTGCGAAAGAATTAACAGAAATATCCGACGGTTCGAATTTGAAAGTCTTCATCAGCATTATAACTACTTCCTGTCTTGTTACATTTCTTGAAGCCCTAAAGGTATTGTCCTCATATCCGCTTACCACTTTCAGGTCTAAAGCGGTCTTTAAAAATCCTTTCACCCAATCGGGTATTTCATTTTTATCTGCAAAATCAAATTGGGGATTTTCCGCCGGGCCATATCCAATTGCCTTCATAAGTGCTGTTATAGCTTCTGCCCTGGTTATATTATTATCAGGCTTTATTGTTCCATCGGGATATCCCTGGACAACTCCCATACTTATCAGCCTTAGAATATATAGTTTTGCCCAGTGTGTGTCTATATCCTTCGGAACCTGAATGTTACCTGCTGGTGGTGTAGATATTGGAGTAACTTGTTGTGGCGGTAACGTTGGTATTACCGGAAATTCAGTAAATGTCGGTACAGGTGTTGAGGTAACTGTTGGTGTTGAAAATGGTGTTGGAGTTAAAGTTGATGTAAAATTCGAAGTTGGAGTAATAATCGAAGTTGGAGCAGGAGTTGCTGTAGGTGTCGATGTTGGTATAACTGACGGTATCGCGGCCTTTCCGATCACAACTGCACCATTGTTATATAAAATTCCTTTAATTTCATCAATTCCTATTGTGAATACAGCAGATCTGGAAAGGTTATATGTAAGGAAAGATACACCGTCACTGGCATTGTCAGCAATAGTAAATTTAATATATGCCATTGTACCGTCATTTTTTATTACTCTGCTTTCGTCAGCCGGTGCTTCAAAAACCATTGCCACAAAACCTTTAGTATTATTTACATTGGAGTAAAAATCACTTGGATTGATTATCAATTCTCCCGGTGTAATACTCACTGAACTAAATATTTCAGGATTAAAATCCACCCAAAAGCTGCATGTATAAATCCCGGATTCAGGGACGTTTTTAACTGTCAAAGGTACTGTAACAGTCGTGCCTTTTTCTCCTCTTAAAACAGCAAGATTTACCTGCATTGGATCATTGGCATATGTAAATGAAGTAAACAAGTAGCTTACAGTTAAAATCGTTACTATAACAATGCACCATACTTTACTGAAACTAAACAGCTTGTCCTTTATACCCATCTATTAATCCTTCCTTTCTCGGAAAACGTTTGATAATATAGAAATAATTTCTATACAGTAAAAATAGAAACCCTTCCACCAGATATTCTTATTATACAATAAATATCTCATCGTTGCCATAGTCTAAAGTCCATAACTGCATCCGGCTATATCAAGCAGCCTTTTTTCATTAATATTACAGACTACTCTGCTATGGAATAAAAAATAATTACGCCTTTTTATCAGATAAAAAAGGCGTAATCCATATAAGTTAAATTTCTTATTAATTTATTTCTTCAGCATAATGTTCCGGATAAAAGCTGATAAGCCATTTATCATACATTAAGCTATTCTTTTAAAAGTGCTCCTTCCCTGTAATTGTTCATCGGATCCCACAAAAACCACTCTTCAAAACCGGCATCATATACTGCCTGAATTTGCTGTCTAACCTGTTCATCTTCATAATACTGCCAATTCCCCGCGCCAATCCATGTTGCGGTAAAGTCCTGCAAATAGGTCCTAAGTATGGGTTTATGTCCCTCAACTTTCTCATACCTTGCCTTAGCTTTGAGCAGAGTATTTTTTACAACTCCATAGGGGTCCAGGTCAGGTTTTGGGAATTTGACATTGTTAATAATCTGTCCGAGTGCATAGTGGGAAGGATAAGCCATAGGGCACAGGTAGTCAAGGTTTTCACCTATATACTCAAAATATTGTCCAATTCCCTCAGTATCCCCAGGGCTCTCCAATATAATTGCAAATACATCCCCGGACAGTATTGCATTTGGTAGTTGTTTTCTTGCATAGGCCAGAAAGTCATTTATAACCTCATACATTTCTCTGTCATCTTTACCTTCAAAAACCATCTGGCTCTTTTTTCCGTCCGGAAATCTTATATAGTCAAACTGTACTTCATCAAAACCTTTTTCAAGAGCTTCTTTTGCAAGATCAATATTATACTGCCATGCATCCATGTTATATGGATTTACCCAATTCATTTTATTATGAACATAAAGTCCGCCTTCAGGATTCTTTATAGCCATTTCCGGCTTCTTTTGAGCAAGTATCGGATCTTTAAAGCATACTATTCTTGCTATAGCATAGATATTGTTATCGTGTAATTTCTTTATAACCTCATCAACATCATATATCTTTTGAATTGCACCGATTTCCGATGCTAAAGGCACTTCAGATTCATAGCTGACAATACCGTAGTCATTTTTTACATCTATAACATAACTGTTAATTTCGGTATTATTGGCCAGTTCAATATAGTGTTCAAGCCTTGCCCCTGCTGACGAAGCAGTTAAGTACAACCCTTTCGCCTTAACCCTCTTCTGATTGTATTTGGGAAGTTCCGGAGTGCTGGTGGGTGTGCTTTCAACTACATCATCTGTTGCCACCGGAGTAGGAGTAGAAACAGATACAGGCTTGTTTTGTGCTGTAGTTGCACGGGTACTGTTGCTTGAAATACATGCAGATAATGACACTGTGACCATACAGACAAGAAAGGATAACGCTGTTCTTCTTAGAATACTCTTTTTCATAAGTAAAAAACCCCCATATTTATTTTTTGACTTCAAGAATAAACAAGAAATGCCTTTATGATAATAATACTATATCAAACATAATTTCAAAGCACAATAGCAGTTTATGGACTTTTTGAAACTAAAGAATTTCAATGATGGATGTTTCACAGTCTTTTTAATTTTTTCTTTCTGATTTAACACATTTTAGAATTTGCTCATATAATGACACAGAGTATTTTTAAAGGAGATTAAAATAATGTTCCCGTTTCCAATAATAGGTGTAGCTTTAGCTAGTAGAATATTATTGTCGCAAAAAAACAAAGATCAAAACTCACCAAATAATCCCTATATAGGAAGACCCGGTTTTATGGCCATTAACAGGAATCCCATTGAAGTATTTTTCAAAGGGTTAAACAGACAGTTGTCAAACCTATTTCCCCGACAGACTCATGAAAATTTCTACGCAATTATCAAAAATTTTGTGCCTGAAGATGCACATATACTCAAACCAAAATACCCTTTAAACTCTGATATAATTAGCCTTGTAGATATTGACGGTGACTCTCGGGATGAATTAATTGTATCCTACAGACTTAATGATGAAATTAAAACTATTATTCTGAAGAAAGAAAACAATAATTGGCAAAAAGTCAGCGAAATTTCCGATTCCGGTTATGAAAACGTTAATTTCAGAAAAATTATTGATTTTACCGGCGAAGGAAAGAAGCAAATTTTATTGGGTTTGTCCTCAAAGGATAAAAGTCCGGTTTTGCATTGTTACTCAATTGACCAAGACAGCATAAATGAAATTTTCAACTCGAATTATCACAGACTTCAAGTTCTTAAGGCATCGAACAATGACAGAAATAACTCGAAATCAAAACTTGCCATATGGGAAAAAGCCGAGGACGATACCTATAATATTCGATTGCTTCAATGGAACGGTTCACAGCTTGAGCCGGCTGGTGGAGTAAGTACATATTATTCAAACAATGTTGTTCCCTACTATTTGAAAAAAGTAAAAAAAGAGCCAAACTTACCGCAAAACTGGTATAATCTTGCCAATTCGCTTGCAGAAGCCGGAATGAAAAGAGATGCATTAATTGCATGTGAATTCGGTATGCAATACGACTCAGACAATAAATTTAAGGACAGGTTTGAAGCTCTAATAAATAAAATCTCAAACGGATAAATGTAGTAATTATGCGTGGAATCTTTAATAATATTATCCCTTTTATCTCAAAAACTATGCTCTCCCCCTTTTCCAAAAGAAACAAAAGCCAAGAATTAAACATAATATAATAACTTGTTAAATAATCATGTAAATACAGCCCTAAGAACTTATTATCACTTAGGGCTGCTCAATTTCTATTAAAGTTAACTTTAAGTCAGTTATTATTCCTTTATATTGTCTATTATTTCAAGAAGTTTAGACTTTTCTTCACAATCCACGCAACTTTTAAGAAAGTCTCTCCATGAATCTTTCATATATTTCGCAGAAAGCTCATCAGTATCGGGGAATGATGACATAATTTCAAGCAATCGTTGATAATTATCTTTCAGTAACTCAGTACATTTCACAGCAATATCATCACTTTCAGGAGGAATTTCAAACATCCCCGTTTCATTTTTGTCATATTCGGATACAAATTCGGATTTTTCATCATCCCACTTGAAGATTACTCTCTTTTTCCCTTCTACAGTTACATTGCCTAAATCGTCATCAATATCAATGTCCAAATTATAAAACTTTCTTATTGTATAATCAACTGTCAGGCTCATATCGCTGCCGGTATTAAATTTAATATTATCGGCAATCAATTCATATCCCCAAAGTCCCGGCTGAGTAAAATCCAAATAAGGGAAGCCTAAAACAAGCTTTTTGCCGTTATCACTTAATAAATACCATTCCTCAAAATTTCTATCCAAGCCTGTCCCATGATCTCTGCATCTTCTTCCTACAATAAACACTTTATCTCCGTTCTCTTCCAAACGATATTCCGTTCCCGCAGATCTACTCCCATAATCTATATAATCAATAAATTTGTCTTCTTTAAAAAATAAAATCCTTAAGTCAAAGAAGTTATAAAATTCCAAAAACGTATAGGGTTTTTCCCGAGTGTTCAAAACCTTCTTGTGTTTTTCCAATCTATTAGGTTCAAGCCCATTCCAGCTCTCTATATTGAGATTATTACAGATATAATCCATGTAGTAAGGCTGCTTTTCATTAAATAGCACCTCAATTTCATCGGGGGTCAAACTCTTTTCTTCTTTGGCGTTAGTACCGAATATGTCATTAAACCCATTAACAAACTTATCATCAGCTCTAATATCAATTATCATTTTGTCCGTATATAATTGATATATTCCGGTCCTTTCCAAATCTTCCGCCACAATATAATTTGAAACGGAAATCAATTGGGTATATCTACTATCCGAATTAATCTCAATAAAATTTGGAGAGTTCTCAATAATCAGACTTCTGTAATTTTTCATTGCATTTTGCCTGTTCTGTTCCATTAAATCACGGTTATATATTTTTTCAGCATAGATAATTTCAAACTTCCGGTTCAAAAAGTTCTCTTCCAAAAAATTGTGCAACTTTGCATAAACTTCATATTGATTTATCTTTCTGTTTCCTTTATCGCATATATCGACTGAAGATATCTCTCCAGGCAAAGAAATAGTTGCCGGTGTTCCGATATGTTGGGGATCTAATACTCTACCATAATAAAAAAATCTAACATTATCAGATATCCAGTTATCCAGCTCGTATTCGCCACTTTCTAAAACTGTATTTCCAATAATAACTTTTTCACTAAATGAAATTGCTCTTCCGGAAAAAGCTATTTTCAATACCGATTCTCCACCCTCAAAGATTTCAGCCTCATATTCATAAGTCCATTTTTCACTCGTCTTTGTGAAGTTCATACTTTTAATAAAATAGCAGAATTCTTGTAATATGCCGTCTTTTATGAGAATTGAATCCTGACCTTTATTCAAGTCTTTAATTTTAATGCTGGATATTTTAATTTCATTAAAATTCAATGCATTTTCATATCTTGCAGAAGTAGGAAGTAAAATTTCATTGTCGGTCTTTTTTTCATCTTCAGTACAGGCTGTGAGAACTAGAATCCCCACCAATGCAGCCAATATCAATTTAAATTTATTCAAACGAAACACCTCATTATCAAAAATTAAATTGAATACTGCACAATTATATCAAAGTGCGAAATAAAGGAAAAGAAAATAATAATTAATATATCAGTATTCAATACATATTAGATTCATAAAATTTTTAAGTGTTAAAATTTCTCAGAATTTTATTTACTCCATTTCCTCATGTTTTCAAAAGGATTAATATGGATGAATTGAAAAAATGCAAAAATATGGAATCCCAAAATAAAAAAATATACCGTCCCTGGTATATCACCAACGAACGGTATACATAATTATCTAATATTTTAAATGGTCCATTGACCGTGGGCTATACATACAAGATACCACTGACCGTCATACTTTTCGAAAACCAATCTGAGACTTACCCAATCCATCCCGTCATAACCAGGATTAAATCCGGAAAAGTAGTAGTCTATGAATTTAGCATTAGGATAAACATCGGAAATATTTACAATAGTGTTTCCCGATTGCAGAATTTCATTGTATGCCACCTTTTCTGCATTGGCAAAATCATGGTCATATATAAATTTTTCGTAATATTGCTTAAAGGTCAACTCAATTGGCTCACCGGAACCGTCATATTCTCCCCAGTAATACACTTCATCCGACTCCAACAATCCTTTTATTTGTTCCTTTGTAAACACTCTGTGCTTATCCAACTCAATGTGGGAATAGGGAGAAAACAGCACACCTTTTACAGGATGTACAAGTAAAGACAGCTTTTCCATATCCTTTTCCTTAAGAGCCTTAACAGCTATTTGGGATCTTGCTTCAACTTCAGCTTTTATTTCACTTGGACTTTTCTCTATAATATCATCATTTCTTTTAAAGGGAGCGTCAAATATAGCATGTATATATACTTCCCTCTTTTGCCCTTCTATAAGAAACTGAACTTTATCAATACCTGGAAGTTCTGTCATTGTATTGACTATTGAATACAGAGCCATTAATTCTCCTGCCGATCCTCCCGGGTTGTTATCAACAAACTCCCTGGAAAGGTCAAGGGTACATATACCGCCTTCGGTTGATACCGATAAAAGTCTTGTCCCTTTAGGTATTGCATTATATAAGCCTTCACTTTTCGGTTCTTTTTGTAACTCCTCAAACACTGCTCTTTCTTTTTGTGTGTCTTTTCCTATTTCAATTTCCCTTTTCTCCGGAACAACTTTATCTGCATTGGAATTTGCATAATAAAGGGTAACTACCAACTTTTCTGCAGGCTCTTTATCTAAGCTTGTACTTTCCGGTAAAACCGCTGTATTGGTATTTCGCGGCTCAATAACCGAATCGGTTGGACTGGGTCCCATACTACCGGAATTAATTTTAAACAATCCAAACTTTCCAAATCTTGCTGCTCCCGCTATTACCAAAACAAGTACTGCCGCTGAAGCCAAAATCGGCTTTATAACAGGCATCGCTCTATAAAAAGATCCACCTAACCCAAACTTCTTATCTTTGCTATATCTATTCACATCAATCACCTCCATTACTTTCTTACTAATATTTTCACTTACCAAAGAACTGTCTTTTGCATAAACTTCTGTATATTTTAGTACCCCATAGTGTCTTCTGCACTTTTCACATACATCCAAATGCTCTTTTATTCTCCCTTTTTCTTCATCCGACAGCTGATTTTCAGAAAATTTAATTATATCATCAAGATTAAAATTACACTTCATTTTTATTTCCCCCCTTTCGCAAGTTTCTCATACTTCCTGCATAAAGTCTGCTTAGCCCTTTGTATTTTCATCTTTGCAGCTTCGGGTGATATTCCCAATATATCGCCGATTTCTTTAAAGGAAAAATCCTGCATACATCTTAAAATCAATGCTGTCTTCTGATCTTCTTTAAGTTCATCAATAAGCTTAATTATTTCCACCCGCTGTTCCTTAATTTCATAGGCTATATCGGGATAATCACTAAAGTTGGCAGGTAGTTCCGGTACATTTGTGTAATAGTCGACATTTTTTATATTTTTTACTTTTCTGTACTCACTTCTCAGCGTATTTATGGCTATACGATAAATCCAGGTGGAAAAACTCCATTTGCTGTTGTATTTATACAGGTTTTTATATACTTTTATAAAAACCTCCTGGGTTATCTCCTCTGCATCTTCCCGTGAAGCAGTCATTTTCGATAAGAAATTGAATAACTTGTCCTGATATAACGACATCAACTCTTCAAAGGAATTTATATCGCCTTTTAAAGTATTCTCGACCAATATACTGTCTCTTTCCTTACTCATCTTTAACACACCAATCATATCTTATTCTCCTAAAAAAACTTATTTACGTATATCCAATCCTTACATTTTAAGATTATTTCCGAAAAAGTCATATTAATTTACTGTTGCTGGTTTTTTCTTTTTTGTAGTGCTTTCATATAATTATACGCATATAGTTTTATATAGTAACGGAAAAAATTTTTATTTTCTTAATTTTTTATTAATTTGGATTATAGATGCAAAATACCTTTTTAAAACTCTACCGGCAAAAAATTAAACGCCTTAAATTAATAAGGCGTTGTTTTAATATGAATAGTCTTCCTTTTCAATACTGTTCTACAAGTTCTATCAAACAGAGAACCGTCCGAAACCACTGAAAAAGTAGGGTTTTTTAAGCCACTTTTACAGTTTTATACAGCCGAAAACATTTAATTCTAATTTTCAAAAGCAAAAAATAATGATTATTTTTAC
>Ga0134100_1000976_pt1 | contig 29307 bp, 24 predicted proteins | sample 11_taG_2_FD_94444 | JGI IMG/M metagenome (GOLD analysis project Ga0134100, IMG submission 94444) | Switchgrass degrading microbial communities from high solid loading bioreactors in New Hampshire, USA - 11_42_5_180_A3 metaG | ecosystem: Engineered > Bioreactor > Semi-continuous > Anaerobic >...
AAGGGTGGCAAGTAAAGAACTTTATGCAACTGGCGAAACCAAAGAGTGCCTTAAGGCACAGCAGGTACCATGCCCTTATAGGGCTAACGAAAAACCACCAGCTAAGCTGGTGGATATTTATTGCTCTAGTTTTCTCCAAGTTGGATGTCAGTATATATATTATCTTGAAATTAATATTATAATTAGTGTATAACTTAATTATAATTTACTGCACAATTGTAATCTAATGAAAACTAAATATATAATTTACAGGAGGTATAGAATGAGAATTGAACATGTTGCAATGTATGTAAATGACTTGGAAAAGACAAAGGATTTCTTTATCACTTACTTCAATGCGAAATCAAATGATGGATACCATAATAAGAATACTAATTTTAAATCATATTTTTTAACATTTGATCATGGGGCAAGATTAGAAATTATGAATAAACCGAATATGGAGGATATAGATAAAACTTTGTTCCGTACTGGGCTAATTCATATTGCTTTCAGTGTTGGAAGCATAGAAAAGGTTAATGAACTTACAGAGCGCCTCAGAAAAGATGGCTATAAAGTAATTAGTGGTCCAAGAATTACTGGCGACGGATATTATGAAAGCTGCATAATTGGTATAGAGGGAAATCAAATTGAGATAACAGTATAAACTCACTCTGTTGAAGAAATGCAAATACATTTGATATTGCGCGTATGTAGATCAATGGGATGATATCATTATAATTAACACAGGAGGGATAAAATGGAACAACCTAAAATCACTATTCATACAACGATGTCCAAAGAAGACTACAGGAAATTTTTGTACATTGCAACCTTCAGAAGAAACAAGGCGATCATTCCTTTCATAGCATTCCTTGCTTTGATTGGGAGCACCATAGTGAGTCTGGATAATGGCCAGTTTAATTTTATAAAACTTATTATAAGCTGGATCTTTTTGTTTGCACTGGCAATCGTCGTCGTTATATTTAAAGTTGAAAGGAAAAATGCACAGCGCATCAAAACAGATAAAACAGGCGCTTTTGATAGCATAAACACCTTAAAATTTTATGAAGACAGACTGGTTATAGAGAATGAAGGACTTAAATCCACTGGCGAGCTAAAGTATGATCAATTTTTTGCTTTAATGGAAACAAAAGATTATTTTATTTTCTATTTAACGGGAAACCAGGCATCCTTGGTAAGGAAAAAAGATGTAGAGGATCTGAATGCTTTCAGGGAATTTATCATTAAAAAGTTTGAAGGCAGATATAAACATATATAACTGTAAAATCTGTACATAAAAACTTATTTAAAGTTTTTAAGACTTTACTTTATAGTTTGAACAGTTTTATTTCTGGACTACATTAAGCAACATGGTTTTATAAGATAAAACACTTATAAGATCATGTTTTTTTATTGCACAGAAAATTCTTAAGGATTTCTTATACAATAAAATCTTCAGGCAGGATACATACTCGCCTATATCCTATTTTATAATAAAACCTTATATTTACTGCTATGATTGCATTACAAGACTAACTGACAACACTATAGTTAGTTGAATGTTTATGTAATGATGTCACTTTCTCTAGTGACATAATAACGCATCTTTAACTTGTTATTTTCAGTATAAAACGGCTATACTTGAATTAAAGAAACAGTCAATTTTAGCGAGGATACGTCGATGGTCAGTAAAAGAAAAGTTGAGAGGAAGTATATTTATGTTAACTGAATGGACTGGGCAAAAAAACGTTAAGCAAATTATTGTTGCATGTGATGCAGGAATAGCATCCAGTGTAATAGGAGCAACGATATTAAGGAATAAGCTTAAAAATGCAGGTCTGGATATTAGTGTTGTTCATACACCTATAGAACAGATTCCGGCAGATGCCCAGATCATTATTAGTCATGAAAAATTCACACCACAAGCCAGGAACATGGCACCCAACGCTGAACATATTTCCATAAAAAACTTTATCAATGATCCCCAATATGATCTTTTGGTAAATCGTTTGAAAGGTTAAAACCTTAGGAGGCGTTTTAAATGTATATCAGTCCCCGAGTAAGTAAAATCATCCGTATATTATGTGAAAAATCCAATTATATTACGATTGAATCCATTGCCAGGCAGTTGGAGGTAAGTTCAAGGACCATATTGCGAGAACTTGACGATGTGGAGCAATGGCTTAAAGTCAATGGGTATAAATTAGACAAGAAAAAAGGGACTGGTATCCGGCTGAAAGTTGATGAAAAACAGAAGAAACATATCTTGGAAATTCTTGAAAGCCAAAAAGTAGAGAAAGTATTTTTGGCAGAAGAACGGCAACCCCTTATATTAAGTGAATTATTGCTGAACGCAAAAATCATAAAGATGTATTACTTTGCTCATATCTTTGACATTACAGAGGGCACAGTAAGAAGCGATTTGGAGAAAGTCGAAGAGTGGTTAGAGAAATTCAGCCTTCGGATTGTCAAAAAAAGAGGGCTGGGAATCTATGTTGAAGGTGAAGAAAAAGATATTCGCCGGGCCTGTAAAGCTTTAATTTATGAATATATAGATGAATCTTATATATTAAACTTCATTAGAAGCAACATACGGCAGACCGTTAAAGTTATGGATCATACAGAGCCTACGATACAAGATAAAATTCTGGGATTTATGGATCTTAATACGATTAAATGGTTGGATGAATTGATTACAGAGATCCAAAAGCAACTAGGTTACCAATTGGCAGACGATGCATACTGTGCATTGCTTGTGCATATGGCAATCGCAATCAGAAGAATAAAAAACCACGGAAAGATTACGTTCGAGTATAAAATACTGCAACAGATCAAAGCAACAAAGGAATTCAAAATCGTTTCAGAGCTTGTTCATTCTTTAGGAAGCAAATTGAGTATAGAATTTTCAGAGCCTGAAATTATTGATATAACCATGCATGTAAAAGGCTGCGGAGGCAAAGACACACTATTTGGCACTGAAAGTTCTATGATAGAAGATTTTAAATTAATTAAAATGGCCAAAGAAATGATTCGTATTGCCGAAATTGGCCTGGGCTATTATTTAGAACAGAATGAAAAGCTTCTTGTTGGGCTTGTACGACATTTGGGACCGGCAATCAACAGGATGAAAATGAATTTAGACATCAGAAATCCATTGTTGCAAGAAATAAAAAAATCATATCCCCAGCTTTTTAAAGTTGCAGGGGAATGTGCGAAAGTAATGGAAAAGTATGAAGCCATCCATGTACCTGAAGAAGAAATCGCATACATTGCAATGCACTTTGGAGCTGCAATGGAGCATAGAAAAAAAGAACGCAGTGCTATACACCATCGTATAGTTGTTGCCTGTTCCAGTGGAATTGGGGCATCAAGGATGTTATCCAGCAGGATAGAAAAGGAATTTCCTTATATTCATATAGTGGATTGCATTTCTACCCTGAATATTGACAGTGAGATGCTTAAAAGCAGAGATGTTGAGCTTATCGTATCTACAGTACCCATTCCCCAATGCAGTTTACCCGTTGTTGTGGTTAACCCGCTTTTTAATGAGAAGAACAAAGAAGAACTGGAAAAGTTTTTGGCAAACCGGCAAGAAAATCAAAATGGAACATATTTTAAGCAAAAAACCATGTCCCTGAAAGAAAAACTTGAAATTCTCAATATCTATAACAGAAAAATCATACAAGTATTAGATCATTTTCGACTTTTACGGGATGTAAGCATTAAAAATGTAGATGAAGCCATCGCATTTGTTACAAGTCAAGTGGTGGAAGGCGAACAGGCACGCAAAATGCTCATAGATGATCTGATCCATCGTGAAAAACAAGGCTCAACTTTATTAGAACAGAAAGAGATTATGCTTCTTCACTGCCTGAGTGCTGCAGTGGATTCCTTATATTTTTGGATTATACGTCCCAATAATATTTTTTATATTAAGGATCTAGATGGTAATAATAAACCTGTAGCCATTATATCTGTTATGCTGGCGCCGAAAAAAACAGAACAAGAGGGTCTTGATGTTTTAAGTGAAATCACAAAAGAATTAATGGAAAACTCAAGATTTACTTATCTAATCAGGGAAAAATTAGAACACGAGATTTATGGCGAACTAAGTGAAATCCTGGAGCGATTTTATTTGCAAAAGAGTTTAAATATTAATTAAGGGGGGGGTTTTATGGAATTATCTGCTGACGAACCTATACAGAATGGAGCTGAATGTCTTAAACTTCCTGTACTTAAAATGAACAATATAAAGCTAGGGCTGCCTTCTGTAGGCAAGAAAGATGCAATTAAAATGGCAGGAAGAGTTTTAGCGGATAGCGGATATGTAACAGAAAATTACATCGATGCGATGCTTCAAAGAGAAGAAGATTTATCGACCTATATCGGCAATGGAGTAGCTATCCCCCATGGAGTTGGAGAAGCAAAGAAAGAAATAAAGCAAACAGGCATTTCCATTTTACAGTTCCCAGAGGGAGTAGATTTTGGAACTGAAAAAGCTTATTTAGTTGTTGGCCTTGCAGGAACTGACGATGAGCATTTAAGCATTTTGTCAAATCTCGCAGCCATTATAGAAGACGAGAAGATCGTAGAGCAGATGAAAAATACAGCTGATGCAGAATTCGTTTATAAGGTACTTACACGACAATGAGGAGTGAAATCTATGATTGTAACCGTTACATTAAATCCTGCATTAGACAAAACCATTCAGATAGATACTTTTCGCATTTCTGAAGTGAACAGAGTGTTATCTGTCAGAGAAGATGCAGGGGGCAAAGGCATCAATGTATCCAAGCTTATACATAGTCTAGGCGGAGAGACAATCGCTGTCGGTGCAGTGGCCGGTGCAGTGGGAGACTTTATTGAAAAACAATTGGATGAACTGGGCACACCTCATGATTTTGTGCATACAGAAGGCAATACAAGAACCAATACAAAAATAGTAGATATTTCTTTAAAAACGTATACGGATATCAATGAACCAGGCACTCCGCTTTCCCAAGAAGCACTGGACCAGATAGAAGAAAAAATCTTTAAATATGCAACGGAAGATGGGGTTGTAGTTTTTTCGGGCAGTATACCTAGTAACGTTGGGAAAGATATATATGGGCGCTGGATTAAAAAAGTGAAGGCAAAAGGTATAAAGACCATTTTGGATGCAGATGGAGAACTGCTTAAAAAAGGCATTGAAGCTGGACCATATCTCATCAAACCTAATATCCATGAGCTGGAAATGCTTTATAACAAAAAATTTGAAACCAGGGAAGAAGCCATACGATTCGCTAAGAATTTGTTGGATTATGACATAGAAATTATTGCATTGTCTATGGGAGGCCATGGATGCGCTTTTATTACAAAGGATAAAATATATTTTGCAAAAGCAATACCTGTAGAGGTAAAAAGCACGGTAGGAGCTGGAGACTCAATGGTTGCAGCCCTTGCCTACGCCATTCAAAAAAATGCATCCCTTAAAGAAGCTATCAAACTGGCGGTGGCAGCAGCTACAGCCAGTATTACGAATGAAGGAACCCAGATGGGTACAAAAGATCAGATTGAGTTCTGGAAAGATCGAGTAGAATTTGAACTTCTGGTTTTATAACCTTTTAGATTATTGTAAATACTACAAAAGCATTAAAAAAAATAAAGGAGGATTTAATATGAAGCAAGTAGAAGTAACATTGATGAATGAGGAAGGTTTACATGCAAGACCTGCAAGTATTTTTGCAAAAACTGCTTTTAAATTCAAATCAGACATTAAAGTATACAAGAATGGAAATAAGGATAAAGAGTATAACCCTAAAAGCATTTTATCCGTACTGAGCATGGGTGCAGCCAAAGGAGATACATTATTGATTACAGCAGAGGGAGAAGATGAGGATTTAGCTGTAGAAGAACTTAAAAAGCTTGTAGAAAGCAAATTTGGCGAATAAGGGGGATACGGATGGACTTTCTTAAGGGAGTTGGAGTATCACCCGGAATTGCTATAGGCAGAGTATTTCTAAAAGAAGATATTGCCATTGAGATTAAAAACGAAACAATACAGAATCCAGAAGAGGAAATAAAAAGATTTAAAGATGCCATAGAAAAAAGTAAACAGCAATTACAGGAGCTGTACGAATACGCTTTAAAAAAAGTAGGAAAACATGAAGCGCAGGTTTTTACTGCCCATACCATGATTTTAGAAGATGAAGAACTGATTGAAAAAGTAAATGAGAAAATTCGTACAGAATTCAAAAATGTCGAATGGGCATTAAAAGAAGTTACGGATGAATTTATTAAACTTTTTGAAGAAATGGATAACGAATATCTAAAAGAAAGAGCATTGGATATCAGAGATGTTACGCTAAGAATGCTAAGGAATTTATCAGGCATTGAGGATCATAGCCTTGTACTTCTTAAAGAACCGGCTGTGGTTGTAGCAAAGGATTTAACACCTTCTGATACAGCACAGATGGATAAAGATAAAGTGATTGGCTTTATTACAGAAGAAGGCGGCAAGACTTCTCACTCTGCCATTATAGCCAGATCTTTAGAAATTCCAGCCGTTGCAGGCCTTAGTGGCATCACTTCGCAAGTAAAGCATGGGGATATGGTTGCTTTTGACGGTTCAGAAGGAAAAGTCTATATTCATCCTGATGAAAAAACAATAAAGCATTTCAAAGAAAAGAAAGAAAGATATGAACAGCGCATTCAGCTGTTTGAACAGTTAAAGAACAGTGAAGCCATTACAAAAGACAACATTCGACTGGAAGTTGCTTGCAATATCGGAAGTCCGGCTGATGTTGATCGTGTGATAGAAAAAAATGCAGATGGCATAGGACTGTTTAGATCAGAATTCTTATACATGAACAGAAATGATTTCCCATCAGAAGAAGAACAGTTTGATGCTTACAAGACGGTTGCTCAGAAAATGAAAGAAAAACCTGTGGTCATCAGAACTTTTGACATTGGTGGGGACAAAGAGTTAAGTTATCTAGACTTTCCAAAAGAAATGAATCCTTTCTTAGGCTGCCGTGCCATTAGATTTTGTCTTGAACGCATCGATTTATTTAAGACACAGTTAAGGGCTATTTTAAGAGCCAGTGCATTTGGAAATATTAAAATGATGTTTCCTATGATATCAATATTTGATGAATTGGTTCAGGCAAAACAGATTTTAGAGGAAGTGAAAGAATCCCTCCGAAATGAAGGTATTGCATTCAATGAAAAAATGGAAGTAGGCATGATGATGGAAACTCCTTCTGCTGCCTTACTCGCAGATTTATTTGCAAAACATGTTGACTTCTTTAGTATTGGAACCAATGACCTCATACAGTATACCCTTGCTGTAGACCGTTTAAATCCCCATGTATCCCATTTATACAGTCCATACAACCCATCCGTATTAAGAAGCATTAAAAATATTATTGATGCAGCCCATAAAGAAAATGTTTGGGTTGGTATGTGTGGTGAAGCAGCATCCGATCCTAAATTGGTACCTGTATTAATAGGTATGGGTCTGGATGAATTTAGCATGAATCCTGCTTCAGTTCTGGAAGTAAAATGGATGATCAGGCAGCATTCCAGGGAAGAAATGAAGGCTGTTGCAGAACAAGTATTGAAGTTTGCAACAGCGGATGAAATAGAAAGATTTTTAGAGAGCAATGACAACATCCATTTATTTTAATTTTGAATCATACACGCTAAAGAAAAGCATATGCTATAAGCTATGCTTTTCTTTTATTCAAAAAATTGTTAAAATAGCTTATAACACTAAAACCGGCAACAGAGGAATGTAATATTATTTAATATTTTATATTGAGGGGGATGAACATGAGTAAAGCGGTTGTGCTATACAAATCAAAATATGGCAGTACAAAGAAATATGCAGAATGGATTGCCAATGCATTAAACTGTGACCTGTATGAATGTTCTAAGATTAAACCTGAAAGCTTATTATCCTACGATACCATAGTTTTCGGGGGAGGATTATATGCCAGCGGTATTAATGGTGTTTCCCTTATTACTAAAAATTTTCAGCGCATAAAAGATAAACAGATCATTGTTTTTACTGTAGGCTTATCCTCAACGGATGAAAAAGAAAAATTTAAGCCTATCTTAGAAAAAAATTTTACCCAAGAAATCCTAAACAAGATCAAGATCTTTCATCTTCGGGGAGGCATTGATTATAAAAAACTTAACTTTATCCATAAGATTATGATGAGTATGCTAAAGTCCATAATATCCAGGAAAAAGCCAGAGGAAATGACGGATGAGGACAGAGGAGTGTTAGAGACTTTTGGAAGCAAAGTGGACTTTACGGATCAAAAGACCATTGAGCCCATCATTTCATATATTCAAACCCTTGGTAATGCATCTGCATAAGCAGATGTTTTTTCTTGCCTTTTTCTTAACCTAAATATTTTTAAGCAATCAGCCGAAATGTAAAGTAGTAAATAAGCAGGAGAGGATGCTATGATCAATTCAATACAGGCCAGAGATTTAGTGATTAGACAAAATGACATAGATGTTAGTACCTCTATATCGCTGGATTGGAAGCAGGGAGATATCTTAGAAGGAAAGATTATTTCCAGCGAAGAAAATGCTGCGGTAATAGAAGTAGAAGGCAATCGTCTGCAGGTAAAAGTTAGCCAAAAGCTGGGCGAAGCAGGAGATACACTTAAACTTGAGATAGAAAGTATTTCCGAGGGGGAAATTCGCCTAAAGCCATTAGAAGAGGAAGCAGTACGTCCAATCAGGCAGTATGACAGAATAAAGTCTATACTAAGAAAAGAATCCATTCCCATATCGGATCAAAATATAGAAATTGCCCAGAAGATGATAGAAAACGGCATCACAGTGGAAAAAGAAACTTTCGAGCAAGTGATTCAGGCAAAAAAGCAAATCGATCAACTGATCAACACCATGACCAAGGAAGAAGCCAAAGAGCTTCTTGAAAGTCCTTACGATGTTGAGAAAATATCCCTTGATGTGATCACCCGATTTCTGTCAAAAAGTGCAAAAACTAAACAGAAAGTTTCAGATAAAGAAATAGAAGAAGAATTAAAAAAGCATATCGATCACGAAGAAGAAAATATCAAAAAAGCAGTCAAAGCATTACTTGAAAACGATTTGCCTGTTACTAAGAAAAATATAGATTCTCTGATCTTAGTACAAGAGAAAATAGAAGCTGTAAAAGCAATGGATGACCAGGCCATTGCACAATTTGTTAAAAGAGATTTACCGGCAACTCTTAATAATTTGTACACATCCATTTTTTCATCAGGAAAAGCAGAATCAGCAGCAAAGCCCAAATCTCCTTATGAAGATGCGGGAATTTATCCTGAGCCTATGGATTATGAATTCACCAGAGAAGAAATCATATCTCTTTTAAAAAGCCAGAAGATTCCCGCTGAGGATGAATATATAGAAGCTGCAAAAATCCTGATAAAAAATCATATAGAAGTGGATCCGGAAAGAGTGCAGACCATTGTTACATTAAAAGAGCAAATCAATAAGATCAACGATGAAGAAGTGCTGGATCAAAGCACAAGGCTCTTAAAAGAGAATAAAAATCCGGGAACCATTGAACTGACAGAGCAAATTCGTTCCGTAGAAAATCCTTTAACCTACGAAGAAATTCATCAAATTGTTCAAGATATAAAAGAAATAGATGACGAAACGATTAAAAAAGTCATCAGGGAAAATATCCCTATCAATATTAAGAACCTTAGAGAAGAAAAAGCTGCACAAGCTGAACAAAAAAATGAAGCAAAATCAGAAAAAGACGCTGTAGAAACTAGCCCCAGCTTTATTACAGCTAAAAGGCAGATAGAAGAAATACGTTTAAAAATGACTCTGGAAGCAGCCATCAAGCTCAATCAAAAAATTCAAATTGATACGGCGCCTCTGCAAGAGGTGGTTGAAGAGCTCAAAGCTTTAGAAAAAGAATATTACGGTGATTGTCTTAAAAAAGCAGGAGCAGAGCCTTCAGAAGAAAATATAGAACAGATGGAAGCTCTCTATAAAAAGCTGGAAGTTGTCAAAGACTTGGATGAAAGAGTACTTCCAAAGGTGATCAAAAAAGAGATTAACTTTATTATTGATGATTTGTACAAAGAACAAATAAGCGGAGAAATAATCGAGCCCTTTAAAGCTGAAGCAGCAGTATCTGCCTATGAAGAAATGCAGACCAGACCAGAGCAAAGATTTGGAGATACCATCAGAAAAGTTGAAGGGCAAATAGAGGATTTGCTTCGGGCTCAAGAAATAGAGCCGACCAAAGAAAACATAAGATGTGCAAGAATATTGATTCAAAATAATATAGATGTCACAGAGGAAAACATCCTTCAACTAAAACTTCTGGATGAAAAAGTAACCTATGTTGGGGCCAACCTTCATCCTGCTATTGCAGCAGAGATGATCAAAGAGGGCTTTAGGCCGGATCAAATTCCCATAGATGAGGTTATAGAGTACATCAACCATTTTGAAGAGCTGTTGGGTTCTGATGTCCGGGATAAACTCAGTGAGTTCATATTGGAATTGGACCAAGAAAAAGTCCTGACAGAGGAAGAAAGAGAAGGTATGATCGCAATATACCGTATGCTTCATACCATTGAAAAAACCAATGGCAAAGTCATAGGCTGGCTGATGAAAAACAATATGAATTTTACGCTAAATAACCTTATGGAAGGGGCAAAATATCTTGCCAGAACCGGAGGGAAAAGGCAAGATATGGATGTGTCTATCGATGATGCATTTGGAGTTGTAAAAGAGCTCAATTTCCCTGAAAAAAGCATTAAAGCTCAGCTGGAAAAAGCCTTTGGCGAAAAAGAAATCACTAAAAACCAGGAATTATTAAGCTCTAAAGTCCTGGAGGATTTATATAAGGACCAGATATCAGAAGAATTATCAGATAGCGAAGAAATGGCGCTAAAGGGTAACAACAAAGAAAATAATCAAGAAATCGAAATCCATTCAAAAGATCATGCAAACCAGGAAGAACCAATAAAGCTTGCACTAAAAGAAGCAAACCTTAAGCCAACAAGAGAAAACATTCTTTATGCAAAAATTTTAAGACAAAACAACATGGAAGTGACCAGGGACAATATCACAATGCTGGAAAAAATGGCTGTGCAGATTTCCTCTGGTCAGGAAAACCCTCAACTCAATTCTGAGGAAGGAATAAGAACCTTACAGGAAATCATTAATGATATAAAGGAAACTGAAGGATTAAGAAAAGACCTGTTAGGGCCAGAATTACAAGAAGCGCTGAATAAATTTACAGGGCAAATCGATCAAGCCGATTCATTAACAGCACAGCAAAGAGAAAACATTATAAAGATCTATCATGCCCTGGGTAATCTGGAGATGAGCAGTCAAAATCAAGAAAGTATAAATCCTAAGATTCTTAAGGATTTGTACAGAGAACAGATCTTAGAATTAATCTCCGATCAAAATGATGAACCCATAAACAACGATCCATCCATCAATCAGGAAGCCGGCTTGACAGAAAATGAAGAAGAGTCAATAAGGCTTGCGCTAAAAGAAGCAGGTATGGAACCTGTCAGGGAAAATATGCGTTATGCAAAAATTTTAAATCAAAATAATATAGCAGTAACGAACCAAAACATACAGGATTTAAAAGCCATCGATCATGAGATCAGCATTGCAAGACAAAATCTTGATTTAAGCGCCCCCAGCGAAACCATGAAAACTGAATACTTTGAAAGAATTATCAAAGATTTTGCTAAGCTTGCATCGCCCGATCAATTAAAAGAGTGGTTAAGCAGTCATCCTGATTTCTTAGAAGAAGACATAGAATCAATTTACAGAGAATATGTAAAAGAAGCATTGAATCATAAATCATTTGAACCAAAAAGCTTAGAAGACAGTACACCACTTACTTCATCTGTTAAAGATGAAGAGGTAAAGGAATTCCTGAATACTTTAGAAAGCCTTAAAAAAGTGAAACAAGCCACACTAATTTTCATGGAGAAAAATCAAATCCCAATGAACATTAAAAACTTGCAAATAGTATCTTCCATGTTTGAAAATCCCTTTGAATTTGGAGAGCACTTAGAAAAATTCAGCCATATTATCAGGGAAGCCAGAGGAGAAGAAGACATTCATACCATCATAAGAGAAGCCATAAATGACATGAAGGATGAAAAAGAAGTAGAAGAAGTCTTGGATGAAGTTAAAGAAAAAGTACAGGAAATCAAAGAAGAATTCCTTCACTCCTCCTCAGAGCAAAAACAGAATGCATGGAAGACGGGTAACACTATTGAAAAAATCATGGATATTCAAAAGCAGATTCAAAAACAGGAGGGTTTTTACCAAATTCCTGTTGTCATCAATAATAAAATTACCAATATGAATATCTATGTCATGAAGGACAGAAAGCACGAGAAGCAATCACAAAAAGACGGCATCAGTGCATTTATATCCATGGATACAGAACACATAGGTACCATCCGCATGTATATTCACATGGATGAGAAGAATGTCGACTTTAAAATAAGCGGTGAGTCAAAAGAAATCACCGATTATCTAAGATCCCATGAAAGCCTTTTAAGAAAATCCATCGAAGAAATTGGCTACAAGGTGGTAAAAGGACAAATACAAGAAGATGAGCCAAATGAAAATATGGAGAAGAATCCTTTGCTTATACCTTTAAAGAAACATTTGGATTCAGGATTCGAAATCATTATTTAGGAGAGGGCTATGGAGAAAAAAGAAGACAAAAAAATCCCGCCGGCACTATTAAAAGTAGCTTTTGAAATGGTTTCTTTTATTGACAGTATGGACAGGCAAAAAGCAAATGAAGAAAAAATGCTAAAGGATTTAAATAATAAGTCGATAATTAATGTAGAGAAAATAAATAAAAGGTAGGTGTTCTCATTGAAAATTAATCATAATATACCAGCTCTTAGAGCACTTCATCAATTAAACAAAACAAATACTGTGATGGACAAGACCATGGAGAGACTGTCTTCCGGTCTTAGAATCAACCGTGCTGCCGATGATGCGGCAGGGCTGGCTATTGCTCAAAAGATGGATACCCAGGTAAGAGGGTTAAAGCAAGCCAACAGAAATGCCATGGACGGTATTTCTCTTATTCAGACTGCAGAAGGGGCACTGAACGAAGTCCATGCTATGCTTCAAAGAATCAGAGAACTGGCGGTTCAGGTATCCAATGGAACCTATGATGCCACTGACAGAAAAGCCGTTCAGGATGAAGTAAAACAACTTCAGGATGAAATTCAAAGAATTTCTGATCATATCGAATTCAATGAAAGAAAATTATTAAATGGTGAAATCGACAGAAGAGCATTCCCGGATGATCAAACTGTGGCAACTATTATATCTTTAAGTGATACAGTACAGCCAGGAACTTACACGCTTAATATTCAAAACGATGCTGCAAAAGCTATTGCGACTACTAAAGGAGCAGTTAATTTTGGTTCATTCCCTATTACTGATGTACATGCAGGTACAATTAATATTAACGGGGAAGAAGTAAAAATTGAGGTAGGCGATACAGCAGATGAAGTGTTTAATAAGTTAAGAAACCTTTGTGAAACAGTAGGTGTTAATATCACAGCCCATGTTTCATATAATAATACTAATCCACCAACCTATGGGGCTGCCACAAAGTTTGACGATGATATGTTCCTGAAACTGGAAGCTAAAGAATATGGCGCAGAATACTCAATCGATATTAATGCGACAAATAGTAAATTATTAGCAGCTTTAGGCCTTCAAACTGAAAAGGTATCTGGAGCAGATGCAGTAGCTACTATTAGTCCGGCTACAGGTGGTTTTTCAGCGACAGCAACGGTTGCGACAAAAGGGAATGTTGTTACGGTTACGGATATTGACGGCTTTGAGATGAAATTTGAAGCAAAACAGGGAGCAGCAGGACAGTCTGTGAATGTAAAAGTACTGGATGCAGGTCCTCTGGATTTACAAATTGGTGCCAACGAAGGACAGTTTATGGAAATTCGCATCCAGAACTTATCTCCACAGGCACTTGGAATAGATAAAATTAATTTATCCACTGCGGATGGTGCACAAAAGGCAATCACTGTAGTAGATGAGGCGATTAATATGATTTCTTCTGTACGTTCAAAACTCGGGGCATATCAAAACCGCCTTGAACATACGGTAGCAAACCTGGATGTAGCTGCAGAAAACATGACAGCTTCTCTATCCAGAATTCAAGATGCAGATATGGCAGAGGAAATGTCTGAATACACTCAAAAGAATGTTGTATCTCAAGCTGGAATGGCTATGCTTGCTCAGGCAAATCAAAGACCACAGCAGATTTTACAGTTACTTCAAGGCTAAAGGGGATAATCTATGATTGAAAATAGAACCGCACAGATTGTGAATGCTACACCGGGTCAGCTTATTGTGATCACCTATGAACTAATAATAGAAACCCTAGAAGAAGCGCAAAAACAACTTGCGGTAAAAGATGAGAAAAAATTCAAAAGGACTATTGATAAGGCTCAGAAATTATTAAGAGAATTAATGGAATCCTTAGATTTATCCTATAGTATCTCATTGGATTTAATGGGACTATATCTATATATTAATAAAATGATCATTAAAAGCTATATTACTTTAAAAGAAGAGCCCTTAGAAGAGGCGAAGAAACTTTTAAACACCCTTTTAATAGGCTGGAAAGAGGCCGTAGCTTCTGAAGAAGTAGCAGGTCCTGTTATTGAGAACGCACAGCAGATTTATGCAGGACTTACCTACGGCAAGGGCAGTTTAAACGAAGCTATAGTGGAAGATACAAATAGAGGTTTTAAAGCTTAGTAAAAACCGATAAGCCAAAAGGGGGCTTATCGGTTTTTTTTACAGTCTAAATGGCATATTTTACTTAATATTTATTATGGTTCCATAAGTTCCATAGACCAAAAGATACTAGAAAAATATACAAGGTTCGAATGAAATGAAGAAATATCTCGGAAAAATAGATTAAAGGCAGGTGCCATCATTGAAAATTAATCATAATATGCCAGCCCTTAAAGCCCTTCATCAATTAAACAAAACCAACAATGTAATGGACAAGACCATGGAGAGACTGTCTTCCGGTCTTAGGATCAACCGTGCTGCCGATGACGCGGCAGGCCTGGCAATAGCGCAAAAAATGGATACCTAGGTAAGAGGGTTAAAGCAGGCAAACAGAAACGCCATGGACGGAATTTCTCTTATTCAGACTGCAGAAGGTGCACTGAACGAAGTGCATGCCATGCTTCAAAGAATCAGGGAACTGGCAGTTCAGGTTTCCAATGGAACCTATGACCCTGCCGACAGAAAAGCTGTTCAGGATGAAGTAAAGCAGCTGCAGAACGAAATTCAAAGAATTTCCGACCATATCGAATTCAATGAAAGTAAATTACTAAACGGTGAAATTGACAGAAGAGCATTCCTGGACGATGACAAGGCAGCAAAGATTGTGTCATTAAGTGACAGTGTAAAGCCGGGAACTTATGCAGTTACAGTGACTGCAAATGCCACGAAGGCTACACTAGAAGGCGGAAAAGTAAGCAGTAATTTTACAGATGGAAAGATTCAGGCAAATCAGGCGGGTATCATCAATATTAATGGAGAAGAAGTAAGAATTGAAGCAGGGGATAGCGCAGAAACTGTATTTAATAAGTTAAGGGATCTGGCAGAAACCGTAGGCTTAAATCTGATTGCCTACGGGGATGATGGCACAGGGAAGCCAGACTATAATGGTGGAGCAAAGCCCTTTGAATTTAACAGCGGTATGCATCTGGTATTGGAGACAAAAGAATACGGTTCAGACTATTTTATTGATCTGAATGCTTCTAATTCGACCCTATTAGCGGATTTAGGATTAACCGCAACGAAAGTAAAAGGAACAGACGTAGTGGCCTCTATTGACAGTCAAAACAGTGATTTTAGTCCTACAGCAACTGTAACGGCCAAGGGGAATATCATTACTGTAACGGATATAGACGGATTTACAATGAAACTGGAAACACAGGATATTACAATAGGTTATTCAGAAACCTATAAATTGGCTCTTCAAGCAATAACGAATACCGGACTGGGAGAAGATATTGCAAAGGCAGCCCTAGATGCAGCTATGCAGGCATTTGCAAAAGGACAAAGTTATAGTGTAGCTTTAATGGCTGCAAATAGTATAATTGGACCTAATGCAACAGGCGCAATAAATATTTTATTAAATGGAGGGAACTCTAAAGCTATTAAGGCAGCAGAAATAGCTGATGTTGATTCTTCAACAGCATCAGCAGTAGCGACTAAGATTTACGATGGGATTAAGGATGGAAAGTCAGATGCAGTTATTATTAATGATGTTTTAAATTCCACACCAGGAGTAGCAGAAAAACAAGTTAAGGCAGCCCTTTTGGCATTTAGAATGGAAATCAGCAATCCTATGCAGGTTAAAGTCCTGCAGATTAACGTATTGGATGCAGGCCCATTGGATTTGCAAATTGGTGCCAATGAAGGACAGTTTATGGAAATTCGTATCCCCAACTTATCCCCACAGGCTTTAGGCATTGACAAGATTAACTTATCCACTGCCGACGGGGCGCAGAAAGCAATCACTACAGCAGACGAAGCGATTAATATGATTTCTTCCGTACGTTCAAAGCTTGGGGCATATCAAAACCGCCTTGAACATACTGTAGCGAACCTGGATGTAGCTGCAGAAAATATGACAGCCTCCCTGTCCAGAATCCAGGATGCGGACATGGCAAAGGAAATGTCTGAATACACTCAAAAGAATGTAATCTCTCAGGCAGGAATGGCTATGCTTGCTCAGGCAAACCAAAGACCGCAGCAGATTTTACAACTGCTTCAGGGCTAAGGGATGATTTATGATTGAAACTGCACTCAGGATTGAGGTAGGAATTTCTTACGGGAAAGGGACTTTAAAGAAGCTATAATGGAAGAAACAAACAAAGGATTCAAAGCTTAGGAAAACTGATAAGCCCTCGAGGGAGGGCTTGTCAGTTTTTGATGTTATTTTAACAAAAAAAATAAATTTCATATATTCATCAATATTGATTTGTGCTATAATAAGAGTATGCAATATTTTGTATACCTATGTAAAAATATTTTTTTCATCGTAAGGGGGAAATAAGATGTCAAAAATAATGAAGACAATGGATGGAAATACGGCAGCGGCTCATGTTGCTTATGCATTCACAGAAGTTGCTGGTATCTATCCGATTACACCATCATCACCTATGGCTGAACATGTGGATGAATGGGCTGCTAATGGCAAAAAGAATATTTTTGGACAAACAGTTAAAGTTGTTGAAATGCAATCTGAAGCTGGAGCAGCAGGGACTTTCCATGGTTCTTTAGCAGCAGGAGCATTAACCACAACATTTACTGCATCCCAGGGATTATTGCTCATGATTCCTAATATGTACAAAGTAGCAGGGGAATTACTTCCTGGAGTAATCCATGTAAGTGCCCGTGCGGTAGCAAGCCATGCACTTTCCATCTTTGGAGATCATTCCGACGTTATGGCATGCCGCCAAACAGGATTTGCGCTTCTTGCATCTACAAATGTACAAGAAGTAATTGACTTAGGTTCTGTGGCACACTTAAGTGCTATTAAATCCAGAGTGCCATTCCTGCATTTCTTTGATGGATTCAGAACATCCCATGAAATTCAAAAAGTTGAAGTGATCGATTATGAAGATTACAAGAAATTAATCGATATGGATGCTGTAAAGCAATTCAGAAAGAATGCTTTAAATCCAGAACATCCTGTACTTCGTGGTACAGCTCAAAACCCAGATATCTTCTTCCAGGCTAGAGAAGCATGTAATCCGTTCTATGACAGAGTACCTGCTATCGTTGAAGAATACATGAATGAAATCAACAAAATCACAGGAAGAAATTATGGATTATTTAACTACTATGGAGCACCAGATGCAGACAGAGTAATTGTTGCTATGGGATCTGTAGTAGATGCTATTGAAGAAACCGTAGATTACTTAAATAGTCAAGGAGAAAAAGTAGGTCTTGTAAAAGTACGTCTTTATAGACCATTCTCCATTGAACATTTCTTAAAACAAATACCAGCAACTGTTAAGAAGATTGCTGTATTAGATAGAACAAAAGAACCAGGTGCTATTGGAGAACCATTATACCTTGATGTATGCTCTGCTTTCGTTGATAAAGCGGATCGTCCAGTGATCGTTGGCGGACGTTATGGATTAGGTTCTAAGGATACAACACCTGCACAAATTGTAGCAGTATTTGAAAACCTTAAAGCAGACGAACCAAAGAACCACTTTACAATCGGTATCGTAGATGACGTTACATTCAAATCTCTTCCAACAGGAGAAGAATTAGACGTAACAGGAAAAGATACAATCAGCTGCAAGTTCTGGGGACTTGGTTCCGACGGAACAGTAGGTGCAAACAAAAACTCTATCAAGATTATCGGAGACCATACAGACATGTATGCACAAGCATACTTTGAATATGACTCCAAGAAATCCGGTGGGGTTACTATTTCTCACCTTCGTTTCGGAAAAGAGCCAATCAGATCTACATACTTAATCAAAAAAGCAAACTTTGTTGCTTGCCATAACCCATCCTATGTAGATAAATACGATATGGTATCCGACTTAAAAGAAGGCGGAACATTCTTATTAAACTGCGGATGGGATCTTGAAGAGTTAGAACAAAAACTTCCTGCAAAAATGAAAAAGATTATTGCAGAAAGAAATATTAAATTATACACCATTGACGGGGTTACCATTGCTAAAGAAATCGGTCTTGGAAACCGTGTTAATACAGTTTTACAAGCAGCTTTCTTTAAACTTGCCAACATTATTCCAATTGAAGATGCTGTTAAATTCATGAAAGATGCTATTGTAGCTTCCTATGGCAAAAAAGGTGAAAACATCGTAAACATGAACTTTGCTGCTGTTGATCAGGGAATCGAAAAAGTTAAAGAAGTTAAAGTACCTGCTCATTGGGCACAAGCTAGTGCAGATGAAGAAGCAGCTGCAACCAAAGATGTACCTGAATTCATTAAGAATATCCTTGAACCAATGAACAGACAAGAAGGAAACAACCTTCCTGTTAGTGCTTTCGTAGGAAGAGAAGACGGTACATTCCCACAAGGTACTGCCAAATACGAAAAGAGAGGTATTGCAGTAGATGTACCAGAATGGCAAGTAGACAATTGTATCCAATGTAACCAATGTTCTTATGTATGTCCTCATGCTGCAATTCGTCCATTCTTGCTCGACGAAGAAGAAGTAAAGAATGCGCCTGAAGGATTCGTTACAAAGAAAGCAATTGGTAAAGGTTTAGAAAACTATGCATACAAGATTCAAGTTTCTACTTTAGACTGTACTGGCTGCGGAAACTGTGCACAAGTATGTCCAGCTAAGAATAAGGCATTAGTTATGAAGCCTTTAGAAACTCAAACCAAAGAAATCGAAAATTGGGAATATGCAATGACCATTTCCAAGAAAGAAAATCCATTGGCTGTTGACAGCGTAAAAGGAAGCCAGTTCGAACAACCATTGCTTGAGTTCTCTGGAGCATGTGCAGGATGTGGAGAAACTCCATATGCTAAACTTGTAACACAATTATTCGGAGACAGAATGTACATTGCCAACGCTACAGGATGTTCTTCCATTTGGGCTGGCAGTGCACCATCCACCCCATACACAACCAATGAAAAAGGACATGGACCAGCTTGGGCAAACTCCTTATTCGAAGACAATGCAGAATATGGATTCGGTATGTATATCGCTGTAAAACAAATCAGAGAAAGATTAAAAGATATTGCAGTAGAAGCAATAGATTTAGATATTCCTGAAGAGATCAAAGCTGCTCTTAAAGATTGGGTAGACAATATGCTTAATGGAGATGCTTCTAAGAAAGCAACAGCAACATTGGTACCACTGTTGGAAGCATATGCTGGAGACAACGCAAGAGCAAAAGAAATCTTTGAAGAAATGCTTGAAAAGAAAGAATTCCTTGTTAAGAAATCTCAATGGATCTTCGGAGGAGACGGATGGGCTTATGATATCGGATTCGGCGGCTTAGACCATGTACTTGCTTCCGGAGAAGATGTAAACGTTCTTGTATTCGATACAGAAGTTTACTCCAACACCGGCGGACAATCTTCCAAAGCTACTCCAACAGGTTCCGTAGCTAAATTTGCAGCTTCCGGTAAACCAATCAGAAAGAAAGATCTTGGAAGAATGATGATGTCCTATGGATATGTATACGTAGCTCAAGTAGCTATGGGTGCAAACCAAAATCAACTGATCAAAGCATTAAAAGAAGCGGAAAGCTATCCAGGACCATCATTAATCATCGCTTATGCACCATGTATTAACCATGGTATCAAAGGCGGAATGGGCTGTGCTCAATTAGAAAGCAAGAAAGCTGTAGAAGCTGGATACTGGCATTTATACAGATACAACCCATTGCTTAAAGAAGAAGGCAAGAATCCATTTATCTTAGATTCTAAAGCACCAACAGCAGATTACAAAGAATACATCCTGGGAGAAGTAAGATACTCATCTCTTACCAGAACATTCCCAGAAATTGCTGAAAAATTGTTTGATCAAGCAGAAAAAGATGCAAAAGAAAGATTCGAAGCTTATCAAGCATTGGCAAAAACAGAATAATTGCTTATACTGTATCAAAAAAGCACCTATTTATATAAATAGGTGCTTTTTTATATGCCAAGCTATGAATAAACCCCAATATATCAGACTATACTTATAATAAGTAAAGAAAATCTTAAGGGGGCAAATAGTTTGAATTCGATTATTGAAATATCCAAAAAAGGTTTTTTTCCATTCAAATTTAAGACAAGACAGACATGCCATATTACAGAAGAAGACGAGCTTAAAGAAGAGCTGCTAAAAACCAAAAGGCAAATAGACCTGGTATTCAATGCTTTCGAAAATACGACGGAAAAAGATTTGATCGACAGCTGTATCTACGAAATGAAAGCACTCCAGACGAGATATAAATACTATCTCAATAAGATGAAAGAAAAAGAGAACGTGGCAGTTAAAAGTTAGAAGATCTTTATAAGCTTTATAGGGAATCATGTCAAAGCAAGGAGGATTTAAGTGACAAGTGATGATCTGTTAATATTTTTAATCATAGCAGGTTTGGTGATTCTTACCTTTATGGTTTTCACGAAACCTTTGAAGATCTTGCTAAGAACCCTGATCCAGGGTATAGGAGGAGTTTTAGGACTACTGGTTTTTAATTTCTTGCTATCTCCTTTTGGATGGTATGTAGGGATTAATTGGGCAACCATATTTGTTATTGCTGTACTTGGAATACCGGGGATGATACTTCTATACTTACTGAATATTTTTTTCTAAGAAGTCAGTACATATATTTTTTGATCTTTTTTTAAACATATTTGTTAATTTTTTGACGATTCTGTCGTCTTTTTTTCTATCCAGAATAATGGCAATATGATATAATAGTAAAAAAAGTATTACGTGGGGGGATGATTGAAATGAGTCAAAATGATCTAAAAATACTGTTCGTTTCTTCGGAAGCAATACCCTTTGCTAAGACCGGAGGACTTGGAGATGTAGCAGGAGCCCTTCCCTATGCTTTAAAAAAATTAGGTGCCGATGTAAGAGTAGCCATACCAAAATATAAATGTGTACTTCAGCAGTATTTAAATGACAGTGAGATTGTTGCGGAATTTCCCGTTTATTTGGAGTGGAGAAAGCAGTTTGCCCATATTTATGAATATGATTCTTCAGTGCCTGTTTATTTTATAGGAAATGACAATTATTTTGATAGGGATGGTTTATACGGTTATAATGACGATCACGAAAGATTTGCTTTTTTTTGTAAAGCGGTTTTGGACATGCTGCCAAGAATCGGATTTAAACCGGATATTATTCACTGCAATGATTGGCAGACAGGCCCTATTTGCTTGCTTTTAAAAGAAAGATACCATGAAGATCTTTATTATAGATCCATTTCAACACTCTATACCATTCATAATATACAGTATCAGGGGATCTTTGGAAGAGAAACGCTGGATTTGCTGGGTGTTTCAGATTGGTGTTTCCATTCAGAGGGGGTAGAGTTCTACGGGAATGTAAGTTATATGAAAGCTGGTTTAGTTTATTCTGATGCCATCAATACCGTAAGCAAAACATATGCAGAAGAGATCAAAACCAGTCAATACGGTTATGGACTGGATGGCGTCCTTCAAAAAAGAAGCAGTGTACTTTACGGCATTGTAAATGGAATTGATTATGAGGCTTTTAATCCCGAAACTGACAAGGCTCTCTATATCCCCTATTCTAAGGAAAGCTTGCATTTAAAAAAGGAAAATAAGTATAGGCTTCAAAAAGATCTGGGCCTTCCTCAAAGAGATGTTCCTATGATCGGCCTTATTTCCCGTTTGGTAGACCAGAAAGGATTAGACTTAATTGCAGAAAAAATGCACGATCTGATGCAGGAAGATATTCAATTTGTGGTTTTAGGCACAGGGCAACACCAATATGAAGAAATGTTTAAATACATGCAAGATACTTTCCCCGAGAAGGTAAGCGCCAATATCTTGTTTAATGTGGATTTGGCACAAAAAATCTATGGAGGCAGTGATTTGTTTTTGATGCCTTCTTTATTCGAACCCTGCGGTTTAGGACAACTTATTAGTCTTAGATATGGAACCATTCCTATAGTTCGAAAGACTGGAGGGCTGGCAGATACCATTCAATCGTTTAACGAAGAAACTTGTGAGGGTAATGGTTTTGTTTTCAATGATTATAATTCTGATGCAATGTTATGGGAAATCATAAGAGCTTTAAATGTATATTATAATAAAGACAAGTGGGAGCTTTTGGTTAAAAATGCTATGAATTCAGATTATTCCTGGGAAGACTCTGCTAAAAAATATATGGAATTATATAAAAGCATCAGCCATTAATAGAAGACTGTAAAAGTTCATACATAGTTTTTGAATGAAATGGGAACATCCCTCATATATTTGTACAAACAGATATATGGGGGATTTTTTGTGAAAAATAAAAGATCTAATGTAATAAAAATAGCCAGTGTATATACTGGAACTGTTTTAGGCGCAGGTTTTGCCTCAGGGCAGGAGATTATGCAGTTTTTTACTTCCTATGGTATTGAGGGCATTTATGGAGTGATTTTATCAGGAATTTTATTTGCTCTTATAGGATGGGCTGTCCTTGAAATGGTCTATGTTCAAAAAATTAAGGATTACCGAGGATTCATTTACCCTATTATGGGAGAGTTTTTAGGCAATATCATGGAGTGGGTCGTTTCTTTGTTTATGTTTACTACTTTTTGTGCAATGCTTGCAGGAACGGGGGCACTCCTTAGACAACAGTTTCAAATTCCTGTGCAAATAGGAATCTTAATCATGGCAGGCTTATGCCTTATTGTCTTTTTATATGATGTTGAAGGGGTTATCGTCATTAATACGATTTTAGCACCGTTACTTTTAATAGGAGGTATTCTTTTAGGGTTATACATAGTTTTATTTAGAGAAGCAGCAGTATTTTCTTCTCCTGTAGTGTCGGTATTTCATGCTCTTACGAGGAATTGGATCACTTCTTCTATTGTCTATGTATCCTATAATACCATTACTGCAGTTGTGATTCTCTGCAGCCTGCTTCCTATTATTCATTCCAGGAAACAAGCGAAAATGGGAGGCATTATAGGCGGTATAACTTTGGGATTTTTAGGACTTTGCATTGTTATGGCAACATTAATATACTATGACAGGGTGGAGGCTCTTGAAATACCAATGCTTGGGATTGTGCTTCATTACGGTTTTGCTATTCGGTATATCTATTTCTTTGTTTTAATCGCTGCCATATTCACAACGGCAGTTTCCAGCGGATATGGATTTGTCAACAGAGTGTCTGTGGAGTTTAATATTTCTTATAAGAGCATTCTGCCTGTTTTCATATTAACTTCTATTATAATTGCCCAGATTGGTTTCTCTAAAATGGTTGGACAAATTTATCCTTTATTTGGATATGTGGGGCTCTTTGAAGTCTTTATAATTCTCCTATATTTTATTGGCTGGAAATTGAATAGAGTTAATAAAAGATTTAGACAGTAAATAGAAACGTTGAAATCGAGGGAAAGATATAGTACCATATATTACAAATGAAAATATAGGGGGAAAAAAATTGAGCCGTATAGAAGCCTATAAGAATAAGAAAGATAAGAGAGCCCAAATTTTTTCTCTTATTCTACTCATGATTGCATCAGGGATTTTGATTTACTCGGAAGTTGCCGGCAAGGACCTGCATCTTTCCTTTTTTAATGGAAATGAACCCTCTCTTTATTTAGAAAAACAATGGGTAAAACGAGAGTTAAGTGATAGATATACCTTTAATGTTTATGGCAATGACTTAATACAGTGTGGTCCTGATGGCGTTAAACGAATTTCTCAAAATGGAGATGAAATCTGGAACCAAACTTTTTCTATGAATTTACCAAAACTGATTGTCAATGAACCATATCTTGCAGTAGGAGAAGATGGCGGGAAAAAGATTTATGTCTTAAATGATAAAGGATTAGTATATCAAGTCACGACACAAAATCCTATAGAGTATTTTTCAATTAATTCTAAAGGATATTTATCTGTGATTGGAGCAACAAAGGATGGGCACAGGATTAAAGTGTATGATGCCCAGGGTAAAGATTTAGGAATTGACAGAAATACTTTTATTGAAGATGCGGGTTATCCCCTTAGTGCTATCGTATCGGATAATGGATACCATATGCCTGTAAGTTATCTTAATCCAGATACAAAGGGGTTAAAGTCTAATTTAATTTTTTTGGACTTAGGAGAAAACGGCATACTGAAAGAAGATCTGATCGAATTTGCCATTGAAAAAGAGGATACGATTTTTCCTGGAATGTTTTATTTGCAAAATAATACTTTGGTTGTTTTAGGCGATGACCGAATCTTATGGATTGATGAAGATAACAATGTGAAAGAAGAGATCTTATCAAACCATATCAAGGCAATACCCTGGAATATAGAGAATAGAAGAAATTTATCCACTTATTTGGTTTTGGCCCTGGGGGAAGAATTTCCGGGCAAACAGGGAGAAAAATATGGGAGTGTTGTTTTTTATAGTACGGAAGGCAGCAAAAAACATGTGTTTGATCCGGAAGGAGATGTCACTTATTTATACGGTGATGATAATATGGTGATTGTAGGTGTCAACAGAACTTTTTATGGACTGGACCCAAAAGGAAAAGAAATTTTTAAATATACTGCATTAAAGGATGTGGATGAAATGATCCCATTAAAGAATGGGAATAAAGTTGCTTTAGTTTCTAAAGACTCTGTTGACCTAATGGAAATAAAACGATAATTTGGAGGCAAGCTATGAATGTAGCGGATATTTTAGTATTGGCTTTTTTTGTTGTAAATGGATGGATTGCTTATAAGAGGGGATTGGTACTTTCCCTTTTTAAATTAATATCTTCTATTGCTTCGATGATTCTATCATATACCCTTTATCCAATTGTAAGTGCCTATTTAAGAACTTCTACGTCCCTGTTCGATAAAATGAAAACTCAAATAGCTCCTACCATACTGGTGCCAGAGGGGACTAAAATAAATACCTTGGAGGGACAGGTTAATTTTATTAATGATCTGAATGTACCTAAATTTTTGAAGGGAGTTCTGGTTGAAAACAATAATTCAGAAATATACAGTATTTTTCAGGTGGACAGCTTAAAGGACTATATTGCAGGTTATATTGCCAACATATGCATTAATATCATTTCTATGGTTATAGTGTTTTTCGTAGTGAGTGTCGGCCTTAGGATTCTTATCGGGATCATGGATATTTTATCAAAACTACCAGTGATTAATTCAGTGAATCGTCTTTTTGGACTGATCTTCGGCTTTGCTTCAGGAGTGTTGAAAATCTGGGTGTTTTTTATTGTACTTTTTATATTTCAATCAAACCCAGCTTTCGAAAAGATATTTCTTTTACTGGAAAACAGTACATATGCAAAGTATTTATATGAATACAATTATCTGCTGAAATTCGTTGGAGGACTGTTTTTGTAAAATTTAAATAATAAGGATACCCAGGGAATGTTTAACTCTATTAAATTTTTTTATTGACAATGCCAGATGATACTGTTATACTATCTTCAACTTAATATTCGAGCTCATCAAGAGAGGTGGAGGGACTGGCCCAATGAAACCCGGCAACCCGCAAAATGCGAAGGTGCCAATTCCAGATGCAGAGGTTGTCTGCATAAGATGAGAGAGTGCATATAACCTCTTTCATTGAAAGAGGTTTTTTAATGCTCAAAAGCAGAAGTTACACATAGAAGTTACGTATCAGGCAACCGTTGGGGCAAAGGAGGAGCACCGTGATAGAAATAAAAGGCGTTTATAAAGAATTCAAGGGTAAGAGCAATAAAGTTGAAGCTTTAAAAAATATTAATATGCACATTGAGCAGGGAGATATTTTTGGGATTATTGGTTTAAGCGGAGCAGGAAAATCGACCCTTGTTCGTTGCATTAACCGTCTGGAAGAACCAACCAAGGGTGAAGTCTATATAAAAGGCAAGAATATAATGAGCCTGAACCCTGCGGAATTAAGAGAAATGCGAAAAAAAATAGGGATGATCTTTCAGCATTTTAATCTCCTTAATTCCCGAACTGTAGCTGAAAACATAGCTTATCCGATGGAAATTGCCAAGGTTCCAAAAGAAGACAGAGAAAAAAGGATCGATGAACTTCTTAAATTAGTTGAGTTAGAAGAAAAAAGAGACAGCTATCCATCACAGCTAAGCGGTGGACAAAAGCAAAGAGTAGGTATTGCAAGAGCCCTTGCCAATCATCCGGATGTATTACTCTGTGATGAAGCAACCTCTGCTCTGGACCCTAAAACAACCCAGTCTATCCTCAAACTGCTTAAAAAGATTAATGAAACTCTGGGATTAACCATCGTGATCATTACCCATGAGATGGAAGTTATTAAACAGATCTGTAGCAAGGTTGCTGTAATGGAGGCTGGAGAAGTTGTAGAAACTGGTCCGGTATCTAAGGTATTTGCTCATCCAACCCATCCTACAACAAAAAGCTTCGTTCAAAATATCAGTCACGATATACCTGAAGAATTGCTGGACAGAATAGATGAGAGAAGGAAATTATTCCGTCTGAGTTTTGAAGGAATTAAAACATCTCAACCGATCCTGTCAAAAATGATCAAAAAATGTGGAGTAGATGCCAATATTCTTCTTGGTGGCATTGACCATTTACAGCAAACATTTATTGGAAGCTTAATTATTGAGTTAATAGGAGACAAAGAAGAAATCAAGAACGCAGTTGCTTTTCTGGAAGAAAACGGCGTGGAATGTGAGGTGATCTCCCAATGATCTTTCAAAATCCTGCCCAGGCTTTCTGGCTTTTACTAACAGAAACCGGGAATACACTCTATATGGTATTTGCAGCAACTTTGATTTCTACTATTATTGGGCTACCCTTAGGCGTAATACTTGTTATTACAGATCAGGGAGGAATCAAAGAAAGAATACAATTAAACCGTATCCTCGGTACAATTGTAAACATTGGAAGGTCCTTTCCTTTTGCTATTTTGATTGTTGCTCTGATTCCCTTTACCAGAATGATTGTTGGCACGAGTCTGGGAACGACAGCAACCATTGTTCCATTATCCATAGCAGCAGCACCTTTTGTGGCAAGAGTAGTTGAGAGTTCACTTAAAGAAGTAGATAAAGGAATTGTTGAAGCAGCCGTAGCCATGGGTTCAAGCACGTGGGAAATTATTACGAAGGTTCTTATACCGGAAGCAATGGCTTCCATAATTCTTGGTATTACGCTTACTGTAGTGAATCTCATAGGTTACAGTGCAATGGCAGGAACCGTAGGTGGGGGAGGCCTTGGCAGTGTGGCAATCCAATACGGATATTACAGATACGATGTTTCACTTATTATTGCCACAGTAATACTTCTTATCATTTTAGTTCAAATTCTTCAATGGATTGGCAACAGCATTGCGAAAGCAATGAATAAAAAATAGATCAATATAAAAAAATAAAACGTGAAGGAGAGATTAGGAATGAAAAAATTCATATCAATATTAACCTTAGCCTTATTTACCATAGCAATATTGGGAGGCTGCACAAAAGAAAGCAAAGTTCTTAAAGTATCTGCGACATCAGCGCCCCATGCACAGATGTTAGAACATATTAAAGATGATTTGGCGAAAAAAGGTGTTACATTAGAAATCCAGGTAATCGATGACTATAACATTCACAATCGTTCTCTCAATGAAAAAGAAGTGGATGCAAACTTTTTCCAACACATCCCATACTTAGAATCACAAATGGCAGAATTCGGATATGATTTAGAAGTCCTTGCAAAAGTTCATATCGAACCTATGGGAATTTATTCGGAAAAAATTGCTTCATTAGATGAATTAAAAGATGGCGCAGTAATCGCTATTCCTAATGACCCAAGTAACGAAGCAAGAGCTTTGGCACTTCTTCATAGAAATGGTATCATTGAATTAAATGATGTAAATAATCAATCAGCCACTGTATTGGATATTAAAAACAATCCAAAGAACCTGACATTTCAGGAGATGGAAGCTGCAGCACTTCCAATGGTTTTGCAAGATGTAGACTGTGCAGTTATTAATACAAACTTTGCGCTTCAAAAAGGATTATCTCCTACAGAAGATGCTATAGCAATTGAAGACGCTGATTCTCCTTATGTAAATGTCCTTGCAATAAGAAAAGGGGATGGGAACAGAGAAGACTTGAAGGCTTTAGCAGAAGCGCTTACCTCCGAAAAAATAAAGAAATTTATTGAAGACAACTATAACGGAGAAATTGTTCCTGTATTCTAATAATCTAAAGAAGTGCATCATAATGATGAGGGTTCCAGACCGAGTTTACCAGCTCGAGTTGGAACCTTCAATTCATTCTCTGCTTAAAAGTATTTCCGGCTTGATTTTTTTACTGCTATATGATATATTAATGAAACAACGAGGCAACAAAAAATATTTGAAAAAAGTTGTTGACAAACAAAATCATATTTGATATAATTCTTTTTGCTGTGACCGCGAAGTAATAAAAAGCGAGCAGCAGTTAACATCATCGATCTTTGAAAACTAAACAGCACACCAAATAAAACCCAATCAATTCCATTGATTGAAGGATAGAAAAAGCTAGCAAAAACTAGCAAGGATTATAACATGAGAGTTTGATCCTGGCTCAGGATGAACGCTGGCGGCGTGCTTAACACATGCAAGT
>Ga0134100_1000991_pt1 | contig 29070 bp, 41 predicted proteins | sample 11_taG_2_FD_94444 | JGI IMG/M metagenome (GOLD analysis project Ga0134100, IMG submission 94444) | Switchgrass degrading microbial communities from high solid loading bioreactors in New Hampshire, USA - 11_42_5_180_A3 metaG | ecosystem: Engineered > Bioreactor > Semi-continuous > Anaerobic >...
GCAGTTTGAACCATCTTCTAAGTTTTGTAATGTATGCGGCTATCATAATAAGGAATTGACTTTAGCAGTTCGAGAATGGACTTGTCCGTCTTGTAATACTTCTCATGATAGAGATGTTAATGCGGCAATTAACATTAAGAAGTTTTCACTTCAAGATCAGAACTTAGTAGGCGTTTAAAAAAAGAAATTTGCACCGTAGGAACTACGGGGTGAGCTTGTTGACTTATGAACGATGGTTCAAGGAATGAAACAAGAATCCCCTTCGTTTACGGAGGGGTAGTTCAAGCAAAACGTGGTATAGAAGTAAGTCAAGCGACTGTTTCACGGAGAATTACAGAACTGCAAACACAGAAGAAGTGTCGTAAGATGAAGTAATTAGTTTTTTAATATTATAATATTAAGTTATCTTTATATCTCCTGCTACTTTTTTTCAGATAGGGGCTAATTGTTGAGCTTAATTTTTCCTTTCGTGGTTCTTTTTCAGATTGGATTTCTGGAAGTGGGTCGTCGTCTTCCATACATCCTATTTCATTGAAAGGAGTATATATATATAGTATGTGACTATTAGCACATTTAGATAAACTTAAATAGGATAATAGCGTACTATTTTTGTCAGCTAATTGAGGTTAAATCGATGGCAAAAACTAACATTAAAAGAACGCTAAGATTTCCAAAAACCGATGATAATTATTTACATAGTTTGTGGGAAACTGGCGAATATACAACCCTTAACGCTGCATATACAGATGCCGTGAAGCGTGGGATAAGGGCAATGAAACGAGAAAAAAGTCAATATAAATAACCCCCTGTTAATCCTCCGGCAGGGGGCATCATGCCATATAGCACCCATAAACCTGTGTTGACCAACTGGGTGGGCTTGAGGGGTTCGAATCCTCGGTGTGGCATCTCCGAGAGGAGAAAAGGATATTTCCAGTGTAAAAAATAAGGAGCCAACAAGATGAGAAATGCAGTTGAATCAATTGCAGAATCATTGAAAATCATTGCTGAGAAACCGCCTGTAGGGTTTACCTTAGATATGACAGACGGTTTTAACAAAGCCTCTGAAAATTTAAGAGATCTTGTTTTAGCTGATGCCCGAAATAAAAAAAATTCGGGGGCGGGACTATGAGCCACGAAGAAGCTCTGAAACTTGATGTCCTCATGGGACTGCAAAAGGAAGACTTGAAGCCTCAGAAAAAGAAGAATTCTGCCCCTGCAAAAAATAAGGCTCGTGTGGGCATGAGAAAATCACGCTTCGCAGAATCCCTCATTAAAGCTCGCTCTAAAGGGAAATCCCCTTCTGTCATTTCCCTTTACGGTATCCACCGTGTCACTATTAAGCCTAGTGACGAAATGAAAGAAATCCTTGAGGAAATTAACAAATCTCTCAAGAAACTTGCCAACTCGGATAAGTCAACTTCCCAGATTGTCCAGGAAGTCCTTTCTCAGCCTCTTGGTGAGCCTGGAACTACAGAAGAGATAGACGAACCTGCTGAACTGTCAGGAGTTAATACAGAAGCTCTCAGCATGAAGAAGGGGGGTGTTAAATGCAGATATCTCCTGCTATAAATCCTGCTATAAATGTGGACCTGGATGGATATCTCAGGCGATTCAAACGACCTGAAGAATACCGCCCAAAAGTACTAAAAATAATTGAAATGTCTAAAGAAGGCAGGACTCTTGAGGAAATCCGAAACACTGTCAAAATGAGCAGAGGAAATATTAATTCTGCTCGGAGATGGGGCAGACAGGCGGGGTTGTGGTAATATGGCAGTCGATAACCAATATGCCCGCCCTGTAATCGCTTGCGCTGCGGAAATTCGAGGTACTGCTATCTGTCATTTAGGCGGTAAATGTTCCGTTTGTGAGTTCGCCAGGAGGTACGAGCATCCAGAAGAGACACCGCTATTCTTCCAGGAGCTTGTTAAGAGGGCAGAAGAAACGAGAAAAGAGATGAACGGGGTGGTTTAAATGCCCCTTACCGATGCTGAAGAACTCAAACTTTCAGAATATTTTGAACTGTATGGGATCAAGCCATCCAGACAGGAACGAGTTAGGACTATTGCGAGAATGTCGAGCAATGGACACTCGATCAAAGAGATATATGCTGAGGTGAAGGGGAGCATGGGGGATCTTATAGAGCATATGAGTAAGTTGAGAAGATGGGGGGTATGGTAATATGCCTGTTATAGTGAAATGGAAACCGAGAGACGTTGTTTTAACTAAAGAGTTTCCTACTGAAGAAGAAGCGAATAATTTTAAAAAGAATTGCAGGTCACTTGGGATTAAGGTAATCGGTTCTGAAACGCAAGAAAAAATGATTAATACAATTGAGTGGCCCAGAATATGACTCTTGAAGTGCGGCGACCCACTGAAAAACGATCTCCTTCTTTTTTAAAAAATGTGCTATACATCACATTATTTTTTCAATGTCGGCAGCCATTATTAAAAATGAGTATATAAAAAATGTGCTATCTGTCACAAATGAGAATACTTATATATGTTGACAACTATATGAGTTTTGGACATCTCAAAATTCTGAACGAAAAACAGTAAACTCCTTTGTCGAACCTCTTCCTTCGAAACTCTGAAAAACAGCCGGTTAGTTAGAAACCCTGGGGCACGGAGCCAACATGAGATGCCCCAGGGTCTTACTTTTCTATAAGGCCATAACAGATACAACCTTACAAGGACCATATCTCTGTTTTATATTATAAATAAGTTTTCTTTTATACCATTTTATTTTTAACAGTGCGTAACATATATTAGAATATATATTCAGTATGTAGAGTCTTGTTTTAGTGTGAAATTATTTTAAAATTGTGGTTTTTATATTTAGTGGGTTACAGTGTGAAATATATTTGGAGATTTTTATTTAATTTTTTGGATAAGTGGGAAACCTTATATACTTTTGTGTAATATACTCACTATACATAAAATATAGGAGGTGTGCCATGTGGCGAGAACTAACATATGGATACCTGACGAAATAAAAGTAAAAATTGACGCTTATAATAAGAATCACAAATATGCTAAAATCAACGTTAGTAAAATTGCACAGGACGCTATAGTTAAAGCATTGTCTGAAGTAGAGAATACTGCAAGAGCATAAAAATAAATAAAAGAATACTCATAAAAGAAGGTTAGAATATGGAAATAACAGGAGCCAACATAGTTACTACTATTTTTCAAAGAAATGAAGGGAGGGTTTAATTATGCCCTACTTAGACCCATTCCCTGAAGATAACCCCAGTAATTTTAAGATTGTCAAGCCGGGGTATATAGAGGAATATCTGAAAGATGCGCCTCTCACGGATTGTCAAAAACAATTCATTGAATGTATAAAAGACCCTGTAATTTTATCTTTGTTGAATCTGTTTCTCCTTGAGAAAGTTGTTCCATTATCCACGATTAAAGAACAGGAGCGCGTTCTTGAAAATCTGAGTGAAGAGATGGAAAAATGGGTACATGAGAGGGGATTTGATGACCTCTAAACCGGGGCTTTTACTTATGGGGTCATCAAAAGAAAGGCAGTTTTTAGACTTGTGGAATGATCCAGAACTAAAGCCGGTAATCGAGAGCCAAATAGGTAAATACCTGCTTTCGGATGCGGGGCGAAGTATAATATCAGATGTTTTTTTCTCGATGCTTGGGGAAACAAGACTACTTAAACGGGTCGGGCTTCTCGAAGCATATACAGGACTAGACGTTGATACTCATTGCGTCGGATCTGATTGGGAATGGGAAGAAATGAGCTCGGTTGAAAGGGAGATGTACCCGGAGAATAAAAAAATCGTAGTACAACCTCTAAACGCTCAACTTTCCCTTATTGCTGATAGGATCAATGATGTTTCATTACCTGTCCTTAAAGAAACTGTGATCATCTCTGCAAACGAAACTGAGGTACGGGCACGACTCCTTAAAGATAAGCTCTCCTCTGTGCCCTACCGGAACGGAAAAAAGTTCATGTTGGGAACAGAAGTTCAAAAGTTTCTACTTCACGAAATTGCCGAGGATCACAGGGCAAATGAGAAAGGAATAAGGCAAACTGCAAAAGACGTAATGAAAAAGGCAGTTGAACAATTTCCTAATGAAGTGAGACTCGGAAAGAACGAGAAAAAAAGAAACTTTATTGAATATATCGAAAAGCCATATAACTAAATGTTGTAAGTTCTAACTTACAAGAATGTAAGTTTGTGTAAGGACTTACTTACAACTCAGCGACTAAGAAGGAGAGAAAAAGGAAGGATTTGAGGTAAAATGTAACACAAAAAGAAAAGCTAAAAAAATAAAGATGAAAACTTGACTAAAAATGTCGTATAACATCTTTGAATAATATAAATAGAATAATACGAATAGCTTAGAATGTGTTACGATTTCATGTGTTAGATTAGTAAGGTTTGAGTAACCCGCTTACAGATTTTTTAATTCTTGTAAGTAAGAACTTACAAGAACTTACAAGAATTCTTGTTAAGAAATGAGACAAATGTGTTATCTTGATGAAAATCGCTTGAAGTTCTTAAATAAACAACTTAAGAAAAAATTGGAGCTATATCGAGGTGTCTAAATGCGCTTAATGAATGTCTCAGAATCAAGATATCATTATCTCCCAGATGAAATAAAACTGAAACGGGCTAAAATGTTTGTCAAGCTCGCTACATTGCTGGAAATGGGACAACTTGAAAACCCAGATAAAATATGGAACTATCTTGATTCTCATATGATAGAAGACGATCTCGAGTATATGACTATCGAGGAACTTATACTCATGAGGTCTAAGGGATTTGTAGATGACTCTAAAATTTATGATCTTTTCCCTGAAGAATTCGATTATCTTGACGGGATTCCGGTTTTGATGTGGGATGATCTATAATGTTACTCTCTGACATCATCCCTAGCATCCAGCCAACTCCAAAAACTCCAATATTCAGCTCCATAAAGAAAAAAGCACCCACAAAACCGCTTCTGCACAAACAGAAAGCCGTCATGGACTGGGATTACAAACTGCCTGATCCTGGCATAGAAGCGTACAACATTCCAGAAGAAAGCCGGACAAGACACGAATCTCCGTGTATGTCGGCATTCTGGAGACGAATACCGATTAAAATAAACTGGGTTAAAGTCTTTGAATTGATTAATGACGAAGCAGCACATGAAGAACACGATGAGAAACCAGAAGAGGAGGAAGAACAATGTCAATACTAATAATCTACAACACTGGAAGCAAATGTCACGAAATGGGATTAGCCGAGAAAGCCCGGATCTACCGGGAGTTTGCATATAACAAGCTGGGGAATAAGTAATAATCTCCTTATTTTTAATTTCCTTTAAATAGTAACATAATAAAATAAAAGATAATATATTGAAAGGTGCGAAGATGGCGGTCCAGAAAAAAAAGAAACCAAAGAAGAAAACTTCTGAAAATTCAAATAAATTAGAAGTTTTTACATGGACTCCAAAAAGAAAACAAGCCGCTCTTTTACTATCTGAAGGCACTAAAACTTATGAAGAAGTCGCTGAAGCGGTTAGAATCCATATTTCAACACTCTGGTTATGGAGACAGAACGATATTTTTTTAAAAGAAGTTGACAGGCTCACTTTTGAAAACGAGAAAGCAACTAGGGCGGGAATTCTAAGAAAAGCTCTAAAAGCATTAGATATCAAAGAAAATAACATTTCCGAAGATAAAAATACATTCCTCGATTATCTGGAATTTATTATTAAAATCATTCCTGAAGATACAAAAGACGACGACGATAAACTCAATGCTCTTGCAGAAGCAATTAAACAGAGTGCAAAGAAGGTAGGAAAATAATGGCTTTCACTCCAGGACTTTTCTCAGAAAAACAGCTTGACGTAATGGCTAACTGTACAGCCAACGTCAATATTCTTGAGGGGTCTGTACGATCTGGAAAAACAATAGCTTCTCTTCTCGCGTTTATCACAGCTTTGGCAGACTACCCCAAAGGGGTAAATATCCTGCTAGCAGGGAAAACTACTAGATCTCTTTTTAGAAATATAATCAAGCCACTTGAGGATATAGTAGGGAAAACGTATACTAAATTTAAACTCGGTATAGGGGAAGGGACTATTTTCGGCAGGTCCTTCTATGCAGTAGGAGCAAACGATGAGAGAGCATATACAAAGATACAAGGGCTTACATTAAGCTTGGCTTATGGCGATGAGGTAGCAACATGGCCAGAAAGCTTCTTTAAAATGCTTCTTTCTAGGCTTTCAGATTTTAACGCTCGATTCATAGGGACAACTAACCCAGAAGGCCCATATCACTGGCTCAAGGTTGAATATCTCGATAGAGAAGAAGAACTCGATTTAAAAAGCTGGCATTTCAATCTAGAAGATAACCTCAATCTTCCAAAGGCCTACGTGGAAAACCTTAAAAAACTCTATACCGGTCTATGGTTCAAGCGGTATATCCAGGGGTTATGGGTACTAGCCGAAGGCACAGTTTATGACATGTTCAATGAAACGTATCACGTCAAAGACATTACAAAAGAAACATGGGATAACTGCATTTCAAAATACGTTTCGATTGACTATGGCACTATAAACCCATGCGTATTTCATTTATGGGGGGTTTCTGAAGGCAAACGATATCTAAAAAAAGAATACTACTACGATTCTAAGGTAAAAGGCAGGCAGAAAACAGATAAAGAATTCGTGGCGGATCTTAAAGAATTCATAGGTGAAGATAAAATAAAGTATGTAATTGTCGATCCTTCAGCAGCATCTTTTAAAACCGAATTACGGGAAAACGGGTTTCATGTAGTAGATGCAATAAACGACGTTCTAGACGGTATTAGAGCAACGTCGAAAGAATTGATGGAGAAACTTATAATTATTGATAAGTCTTGTATAAACACAATTATGGAATTCGGAGGGTACGTTTGGGACGTTAAAGCGTGTATGCGGGGGGACGAGAAACCACTAAAACAATCAGATCACTGTATGGATTCGTTAAGGTATTTTATAATGACGGTTCCTTTGAAACCTGTCATCTCTTATGCTTATGAAACATCATACGTCGGGACTTCATACAGTTCAGGGAGCATGAGAATTTAATTTTTTTTCGTTGGTATATTTGCGTTAAGCTTATATAATATTTGCGTTATAACACTTTACACAGGAGGTGAACCGTGAAAAAAAGAAAATTCAAACTTGAAAAATACGAAACCCCCCGAGACATAACTATAAAAAACGTAGTCTACGAAACAGCCGGAACCGTAACAGACCGAGGGTTTGTTTATGTCTCATCACTTCCAGAATTCAAAGGAAAGAAGGTGATAATGTTAATTCAGGATCAATAACCCTTTCTCAATTAATCTGTAAGTCCAGAAACATCCAGCCAGACCAGGGCAACATACAAGGAACTTGTGTTTATTGCGGTCTGCCTACGGACCGCGGTCACAAATTCGAGCCCACCGGGCAATTCACAACCTATCAACTCATTCTAGGCGGTTCCTGTATATGTCCAGAGTGCAATGTAATGAAAAATAGCCAGGATTACAGGCGGTCAATGTGGACCGTAAACCCAGACGAATTCCGACCATTCAAACAGGTTGAAGCTAAGAACATCTTACAAAATCCCCCAGAGCCTCCCTTTGTAATGTACTTTACCCAAACATGGAAAAAACAAGGATGGCCTGGACTTGTAAACCGGGTAAACACAGATAAAAATTATTTCATAGTTGGATATGATTACGAACTTGTTTTAGTCGAGGCTGGAAAAAGGGATAACTATCTAGATTTTGCTCAGTCCTTGATTGATAGAGGACTAAATAAAACGGAATTGTTAACAGGAGAACTCAAAGCGAAGTCATATGATAAAATCGATTTTTCCGAGGCTGAACGACTCAAAGAACTATCCAATGATCCCCTTTGGGATTTATGTGTTTATGTTACGAGGAAGAACTATGATAAGTGAAACTCACGAAAAGTTAGGCGAGCTGGTTGCAGCCGTTTATAAAAAAGTAGACTGGAAGAAACAGACTTCACTAAAAAGAAGTGCCTTAGACATCTTAACAGACCGTTTAAGAGTAGCAAGCCACGAACCAGACGTAATAAGAGCATTTGAGAAGTTATGTGCTTCTCTGCATATCCCGAATGCTAAAGTGGACGCGGAACTCTTAACAGGACTATACTACCAAAAAGATTCCATGGAGATATTGAGAGAGCAAACTGGATATATTGCCCTATTAGGACAGAAAAAAGCAAAGGAGCTAAAACATGAAAACTGAACATATCCACGGGCATATAATCGCAATTACTCCAATCCATCACGGAGGAGATGAAAGCACAGGCGCAAGAGCTACACTTCGCAGGATGAAATACCTTGTAGACGGAAAGCGCGTGGAAATCCCGGTAATCTCTGGAAACGCGATAAGGGGAGTCCTTAGACGGCTTATAATGGCTCACATGCTTGAAACGCTAGGCTACGGGAAACGGACAGAAGAAGGAGAAGCTGACGACAGAATGAAGTCGATGAAAGCTTATCATATGCTCTTTTCCGGGGGAACGCTTGAATCAGTCGAGGATTCCGGAGCTATTGACCTGGCACTCAGGCGAGAATTAAGAACATCATTGCCTGCGCTTTCGGTATTTGGTTCTGCAATCGGAAACCAGATGATAGAAGGGAAGATGAAATGCGGAATCGCCGTTCCTGTATGTACCGAGCTTGCAGCTTTCCAACCCGGAGAACAGGCAACGAACTCAATATATGAACTTCTCACTGACGATTTCACTACAAGAAAAGATGATCTACACGGAGAACGTGAAGAAGGAGAAGCAGCCCATCAAATGATTGTTAATTTTGAGTGCTTCGCTCCTGGCACTACATTTGTGCATAAGTTCAGCCTGCTTGATTGTACAGAGGTAGAAAGGGCCATACTTGATAAGGCCCTGCAACTGTGGACAGCTAGGCCCTACATAGGCGGGAAATCCAGTATAGGATATGGAGAAGTTAAGTTAAGCTATCTATCGGAGTATCACACTGAAGCTTATGATAGATTCCTCGTGGAGCAGGCAGATAAGATGAGAGCAACAATTGAAAAAATAGAAGGTATCCTGGGATGAACCTTGACGAAATAGAAGAGAGATTACGGGCGTTCACCCCGAATCCCTCTGTTTTTAGGCCATTTAAGGCGGTTTTTCACATGAGTACGCCTATATCATTAGCCCATCCCTGGATTAACGGTGATGCTCTTATATCTGTCCCTTTGTTAAGAAGCCTTCTAGGAGAAGATTATTACACGCTTCCTACAAAGATGCCTATCCCAATGGATGAGCTTCTTAAACTGCCTCTAAAACGTTCACATGGGGTTTATCACGCGTCGGCTTCGATATTTGATACTGATAAACTCTTTTTAAATACTTTTTACAAGAGATTTGATACTGAGAACGTTGACTCCTATGTAAAATCTAAGAAAAATAAGATTCAACGAGGGCAGGGATTTTTTAAGGATTGTATGGTCAGGTCGCCCTATAAACCATGCAAGGAAGTTACATTTTATTTTAATGGAGATCTTGCTCTATGTAAAAAGCTTCTTGAGGCAGTCCCGGCACTTGGCAAGGATCGAGCGAAAGGGTACGGCATAATAAACCGGGTTGAAGTTACAGCAGAAGCCACAGATAAAAGCCTGTTTGATGGTGATATTTGTATGCGTCCGATACCATTTAAGGCGATTCAGTATAGAGGGATTCCTGAACATACCATGCAGCTAACTTATAAGATTCCTTATTGGGCAAGGAATAAGGCGACTATGTGTTGTGTGCCGGGGGCTAAGATTCTTTTTTCTAATTAATTTCCTTTTTTCTAGTATCGATACCTATATATATGATAGTACACATACTAGTATATATGATAGTACAAGAAAATTCTAGCACAGGTGCTTTAGTTATCACTATACCGAAGGCTATCGCGAAAGCCAAAAAAATAAAAAAAGGAACCAAAGCTGAATGGGTACTGGATGATAACGGTAAGCTGTTTTTAGAGGTAGATAAACGTGAAACAAACAACGCTTGAAGATATACAACCTTCCTTAATAGACCGGATAAAAGCAATAGCTCAAGAGGCTTCGAACCTTCCATTAGAAGAGAAGGTCAATTTCCTGAACGAAGCCCGCCGGATATTACACGAAATAAGCCCTTTCTCATTCGAGCCTATAGATTTCGTTGAATGGGTCCCGGCTGAAACCTTAAAGGCTAACGGCTGGAATCCTAACCACATGGCAGACAATGAAAGAAAAATGTTAGTCGGTTCCATGAGAAAATACGGCATGTCTCAGGCAATTGTTTCAATGAAAGAAGGTAGGATAATAGACGGCTGGCATAGGAATTACACCGGAAGTACTGACCCTGTATTATCTGAGAGGATGTATCATTATCTTCCTAGAGTCTGCATAGAAGGCGACGAAGCTGACCAGAGAGAAGCTACCTTACTTTTCAATGAAACAAAAGGCAAGCACTACGTAGAGAAGGAAGGACAGGTTATCAGGGAACTGGTAGAACTTGGACGGGCAGACGAAGAACTATCAAAGAACCTGGGGAAATCATCTGAAGAACTTGTAAGGCTAAAACAGATAACCGGGATAGCTGCAAGATTCGCAAATAAAGAATATAGTAAAGCATGGGGTGAACTTGATGAAATGGAAATACGGTGATTCATGGGAGAAATACCCGATAGAAGAGGGTGAAATCTGGCAAGAGCCATTCAGTCAGTCAAGAATAGCAGTTGCAGACCTCAGAAATGATTTACCTTTCGAGATCGAAGCCGAAATGGTCTATATGGATTCTCCCTGGAACAAAGGGAACGTGAATTCATTTATCACGAAGGCAGGGATGAACAGTTACATAGATTCATTTGAAAGTTTTATGGATTGTCTTTTCGATAAAATTAAACATATTGGGCCTGAAGTATGTTATCTTGAAATCGGAAAGCAACATAAGCAGGATTTCATAGGCAGATTAAACCAACTTTTCCCCATCGTGCAGGACTGGCAGATCACATATTATAAGAAAAATCCGTGTTACCTCCTCCGAGCAGGTGAAAACGTTTTAGAGCAAGACTTTACAGGACTTGACGACGAAGTAACACCTTACAGGGCAATAATGTTTGAACAGCCCGGAAGTGTTGCAGACCTTTGTACTGGAAGAGGGCTTACACTTCTCGCAGCTCATAAATTCGGTGCTAAATTCTATGGAACAGAACTTAATAAAAGAAGATTGGCAGTAGCAATAGACCGAGCAGCAAAGGCAGGTGTTTTCTATGAAAAGTGTAACCTTCACTAAACATCCAGAGAACTTAGTCTTTGATCTTGAAAGGTCCGCGTGTGTCTACCATAAACAGTATGCAAAGAAGTTACCAAAAATACCAGACTGTGAATTTATAGAGTTTGAAAAGTTGTGCCAAACCTTCCAAACTCAGGATTACTTCTCTGGGAAAACAGCTGTCGTTTTCGTAGGTCTTAACAAGATGTTCACGACTTCAACTCGCTTTCATCCAGTCTGGGACCTGCTACAATATAATATGCCTGCTGGAATACAAAAATATTGTGTTGATATCGCTCCATACATGGGCCCACTCTGGAGGATCTGGCCGCACTTCAACTTGGCAGGAATCCAGACAGGAGAGTACACTTATAGTTACCTCCTGGAATCACATTATAACGCTTTTCTCGAAGGAGTACGGACAGAAAACCCTCTATCAATTGAAAATATCAAAGAATGGGCTGCTGGAAATGTGCAGATTGACTATGATAAGTATTTCTCAGAGCCAGAAATAAAAATTATAGAAATGTCTGCCGATGTTCACGAAGGATACCAAACTCTAAAAGCTGACCTATTTGAAACGTATGACAGCATCCAGCCAATATTAAAACAGTTGACTGCCTACGCAAAAGAACACTGTAAAGAACGGAAAATACCGCAGGAATTCAAGATCTTTGAAACTCCCGAGAATGTCCAGATAATCAGAACAGACCTAAAAATAGATGAATATCTTACCGGTAAGTTAGTTACCAAAATGGAAGAGGTCAATAACATCGTGGAGGCCTTACAGTGATTAGATATTGGGATATCTCCGTTTTAGAAGCTGCAAGACTCCGTATAGCAAAGGTATTTGACGAGTTCGAGAATATCTTTGTTTCAGTATCTTCTGGCAAGGACTCAACAGTTCTTTATCATCTCTGTTTAGAGGAAGCTCAGAAGAGAGGCAGGAAGATTAAGTTATTTTTCCTCGATCAAGAAGCAGAATACGAAGGGACCGTTCAGATAATGCGGGAAATGATGAAGCACCCGCTTGTAGAACCTTATTGGTTTCAGGTTCCTATCCGAATGACCAATGCGACATCATACGATCAGCCTTTCTTATACGCATGGGGTCCGGGTGAAGAATGGTTAAGACCTAAAGAAGAAATCGCTATAAAAGAAATCAAAGAGGACTATCCAAAAAGATTCTATGACTTCTTTGATTGGTTCGAGCAGCAGCAGACCGAGAAAACAGCTTTCTTCGTAGGGCTTCGCTCTAAGGAGTCTATGAACAGGTTTAGGGCCGTCACGAAAAACCCTGGATATGACGGGATTCCGTGGAGTACAAAGACGAAAAATGAAAAGTGTTTCAGGTTCTATCCTATCTATGATTGGACATTCGGTGACATCTGGAAGTACATAGCAGACAACGAGATCCCGTACAATCCAGTGTATGATAAAATGTACTGTCTGAAAGGGAAAAGCGTAAACGGTATCAGGATATCAAACCTGATCCACGAGAAATCCTTTGCTTGCCTGTCCGAGCTTCAGGAGATCGAGCCGGAAACTTATGAAAAGTTGTGTAACAGGCTTAAAGGGATTCATGCAGCCGCGAAGTATGCTAGGGAATCAATGATGTATCAGGCTGAAGAGCTACCAGGAGCTTTTCAATCATGGAAGGATTACAGGGATTACCTGATAGAGTCCTCACCTATGGAAGAAGCTCACAGGGAACGACTTAAAAAGAGGTTCTCGAAACAACCAGATGTAGACTCGATTCACCGCCAGCAATGCAGACAGGTACTTTTATGCGACTACGAAAACAACCTGCCTGTTAATACGCAGGCTATGAAGAAGGAAGAATTACGGGCTAAATGGTGGAATGTCCTGTGAAACAAACGAACTTACAAACCTTCGGGAAGCCTCCACTCCCACGAGGTTACTCTCCTTCCCACATTCTCACGTATCGAAGATGTGAATATAAATTCCTGTTGGCATTTATTTATAAAGTCAAAGTGGAAACTAAATTTCAGCCACTATTAACAGGGTCTTCGATACATGAAGACATTTCAAAGGGCATTTTTACATCCGAAGCCCCAGAAAGACAAAAAATGTTAAATGTTGCACAGGAATTCCTTTCAGAAATGCCGGCAAATCCGATATTTGAAACGACTTACGAAGACCCAAATAACCCAGGAATATTCAGAGGGATGATTTTTGGAAAACCGTTCATAGGAATATTTGATGCTCATTGGGTCGAAGAAAGACAGGGCGTAGACTGGAAAGCAAGCAAGCATAACGAAAAATACGACAGTGATTATGAGATTCAGGCGTACATTCTGAATGAATTATTCAAGCAGAAGTACAAACACAACTTGAGGAAGTTCACATTTGTTTTTCTGAAGGATGGTTTCAGATATGAAGCCCAGTCTATATACAATGGAGCAGTACGAAACAGGACTGAAAAAAAGATTAAAAGTGCTCTAGATGGCATCAGTAATTACGAGTTCAAAAAGAAAAGATCATACGCTTGCCAATGGTGTGAGTGCAAGGGGCTTTGTATATGACTGAGGAAGGGCCGTGTTTCCGATGCGGAGAATTGACCGATTTTCACAGCTACCAATCGGAGAGGGGCGAAACTAAAACATATTATTGCTGCGAAAAATGCGAAGACGAGCTGAGAAAATGAATCCAATAGATAAAGAAATGTACCTGATGTACGCAGAAACAGACGAATACCAAGAAGCCGTAAGGCAACTTGAGGAGAACGTTTCTAAGGCGTTTTCTGAGTACTCTAATCCTTACGTTGCCTATTCAGGAGGGAAGGACTCTCTTGTAATGTCTCATGCAGTCTTGCAGGAAAACATAGACACTTTAATTTTTCATTGGGATTATGGGCCGTATTACATGCCTAGAGAACTGGAAAAAGAAGTAATTGATATGGCGTATAAGATCGGAGCTAAGAACATTAGAGTAGATAGTACAGAAGTATATAAGCAGAAAAAGAGAGAGGCTATAAGTGTTTTAGGCAGGATGCTCTATGGTAGAGTACTACCAGGTTTGAAAGCAGAAGGTTACGATTTATCCTTTGTTGGACTTCGAGCTCAGGAAGGATGTAAACGAGCTAAACGGGTATCAGACTTATTTGAAAATGATTCAGTACTGCCTAATTGTTTTCCAGTCCGTCATATGAAAGCGAGAGACATTTGGGCTTATATAGTCAGCAATGATTTACCTTACTGCTCTCATTATGACAGGTACGCTTCACTTATTGGATACGAAGAAGTAAGATTCTGTACTTTCTTTGATAAAGAGTTTGATAAGTACGGGAATTCTAATTTAGATGGCGTTTTAATGACTCAATTTAAAAATGTTTTTTAATTTTCTTTTATAACTATTTTTAAACTTCTTTCCTGTATGCCTTTCCCTAATTTCATATTTTCAGCTTCCCCAACTCCACAAAATGACCCCCAAACAACTACCGTAGGCGCAAGCGTAGCAGCCGAACGCGAACAATTTACCTATCATTCCGACATCTTAAAATGGATCTCAGAAACCAAACACAAACTCCCAAAAGCAACCCCTTCACTCCGAAAAGAAGCATTCCTAGCCGACCCCATGATAAGCGGGACTATTTATCCATACCTAAAAAACGTACTTCTCAAAGACTATAAAATTATCACAAGCGATAATAAACTCTATTCAGAAGCAATTGAAGAAATTACCGACTATCTCGAAAGTCTTAAAATAATGAAAGTCTTCCGAGAGGACTTTCTGGACTATGCCTTTTTAGTTGGTCACTCATATAGGAGAGCTGACCCAGATAAACAGGGAAATATTGCAAGTCTCGGACGGCTGGACCCGGCAAGTATGGAAGTGTACGAAGATCCCTGGGACAGTTCGATTATCGCATACCACCAGAAAGCCCAGGTCAAAACGTCATGGTCACAGATGAGTACAACGATAGACGTCGATAGTTGGTTTATCCCATTCGGCGCAGATATCCCGAATATTTATGATACATGGGTCCAGGACAGGGAAACCGGAAACAATTCGAAAGTCTATGATCTGTTCGAGACTTATAAAACAAAATATTCAATAAGTGACATTAACAACCTGAGAATAGGCTCATCTGAGCGTATTTTTGCAATGCATAACACAGATGTTAAATATACTCAAACTTCAGATGATGATTACAGGGAAACTTATAATCCTGCACCTATTGATTCCGTACTACTTGCGGTCTGGCTTAAGAGACTTCTATTAGTCAACAGTCCAAATTTAATTTATGTTGTTCTCAGTCCTTTCCTTCATTTGATTTCCGGAGTTCTAAAAGAATCAAAAGATGCTCTAGGGAACCCTGTAATTATTACATCAAATCCCAGGAAACCGTCTTCAGCATTGCAAACCGATAATCCGGCTCAGTATGCTGCAGAATTAGCGAACTTTGAAGCCTGGGTCGCTGCCATGAAAGACGCTTCCAAAGGACTTATCCAGAGTCTTAAGGATGGCGGAGTTTTCGCTTCAGGCCCGGATCTGCAAATAAAACCCGTCGAATCTTCAAGAACTGTATCTTTCCAGCTTATCCAAGGCCTTATAGCAAATTTGAATGAAGAGATTTGTTTAGGGTTCGGGCTACCAATTGCCTTAATTTCTGCAAAAGGTACGGAGCTGGCTTCTTCACGAAATATAGTCCAGGTATTCAATAATATTCAAGCAGGCAAACGTACAGATTATGAAGCTCTTGCAGACGACTTAATTAAAAAACAGTTTGCCGGTAAAAAATGGACTGTCAAAACTGAAGAAGGAACTGTAACATATTCATTTGAAGATATCAAAGCTCATTTCATCTTGGAAACTCCTGATACGAAAAACCTCAAGGAAGAAGCTGAAACTCTCAAACTCAAAGCCGAAACACTCGTACAGGTCAAGGCTCTAGGAGGCTCTCAGGCAGACGTACAGGCTCTAGGAGATGAGTACGGCTTCGGGCTATTAGGATTGGACAACTACGAGGCTGCTATTGAGCCACAGACAGCAACACAGGTTAATGCAATTTTGAAAGCTTGTCTATTAAGTGTCATGGAGGAGCAGGGGTTAATTTCTGCTTCTCCGACTGCGCCGAGCGGATTTGATGAAAAAAAGGTAACTAAGAGGCTGAAAGAGGCTTACGAGACTGCAAAAGAAACGATGGACGAACTTTTTGAGGAGCATTAATAATGCCCTTCCTATCCAACTTCTCAAAATCCCTAAAAAAAGCCTTCTCTCAAATAGAAAAAACTCAAGCTGAAGCCCTGGCAATTGAAATCTCTGCGAATTTCATAGCAGGCCGGACAGCAGGAGAGAAACATAAATCTATTCAATCAGCAGAGCCTGAAGACCCTGAAGACGAAGGTTTAACCGAAGAAGAAAAAGCAGAAATTGCCGTGCTTGCTGCCCTATACCTCGGCTACCTATCAAAATTCAATGACATAGCCCAGGCTCAAATCCTAACCACAACAAAGGAGATCATTGACCAGGCAGGCGGGCAGGTCACGCCGGAAGTCCAGGACGAAATTAAGAAGAGGCTGGATGATGTACTGGACGGGCGGGAAAAAGTGGTCATTGATAATGTCGGGAAGGTTCGCAAGGAACTGTATGTAGATAAGAACTTAAAAATTTCCGAAGTTGAGAAGGTTATTACGAAGAAATATTCAGCATCGGTGAAAACTTATTCTGAGTTATTGGGAGAACAGGCGAGTCATGCGAGTTATGAAGCAGGGAGGAAAGCGCAGCTTATAGGGCAGGGCTTTGATAAGTGGGTCTTTGTCGGGCCTGCCGATGAGAGAGCACGCCCCTGGCACGTTGCCCTTTTGGGACAGGTATTTACATGGAATACAGAGCAGAGCTCTTACGCTGAAAGATGCCTGCAGGAGCCAAGGTGCAGACACAGAGCAGCTATTTGGTATGGGGATCCCAAGAAGGACACACCAAAAGAGAAATGGGAAAATTTAAAAAATGATGCTGGACTATACTGGGATGACAACGCCGAAACATGGGCGTTAAAATAAATTTTGTACATTATAGCACAAATCAATACTATAATGTAACAGTTAACTTTCTCTTTTTCACTCAACTAAAAACGCATACGGTAAAAAAGCAATCAAGAGACTTAATTTTGAGTACCTATGTGTTTCTTCAGGTACTTTTTGCTGTGAAGTTCTATGTAATCGGCAGGAAACCCTCTATTCTTATAGTCTGTAGAACGATTGAGCAAACAAAAACATAGCTGAAAAATTCAGCCGTGTAAACCGTTTGAAAACCTTAATTTTAGAAACTAATTTTATTTAGGTTAACGTATACTCGAAACGCTATCAAGAGAACAATGTACATAAAAATACATTCTAAATTTGTATTATTCTACACTTAATTATAATATTGTGTTTATGAGTTCAATGTACAATATTTGTACATCCTTAAATTTAGACATTAACGTACAATGTTATACAGAGAATTTAAGATGTATGTTTTTTGGGTATTTCATAGAGATGAAAATGCAAAAAATGGGTAGAAACGTATAGGCAGGTTTAACCGAATACGTTTTTAAAAAAGGTAATTGTTTTGCTATCAAAATCTATCAATATCTATCAAATTGATAGTAATTCAGATCCATCTATTATTAACACTTTCATTTTCAACCCTCAAAATATCTTATTTATTTTCCGTTCCAACCAATCAGGCACGATTTCCCTATATCCTGAATAAATCATATCACTTACGATATGAGTCTCTAGCATAAGTACAGCACCTATAATACTCTCAATCGGTACTACTAAATGCCCATAATAAGCAGTAATCGGAACCCATAAGAAACAAACAAGAATAAACGGGCCCCAAACGGGATTATGCAGTATTTCCCGATGTCCTGCGTTAGAAAATGGGCTCCAAATAATACCAAATGGACCCCACAACCTTCTAACAATACTTTTCTCAGAGTCCAGGTCGCAAGTAATAAACAGCGTATAAGGTATTATTCCGAGCCAGAAGGATTGAAGTCCTTGAAATGATAAATAGCTTGTCTGATAGCCACCAATCGAAGAGAATATGGCGACTGCGAGACAGGCTTTTACGTGGTTCCAGTAGTTCATTTATTCCTCTACAGCCTCATAAGGGCTGATATTGTTCAGCTTCGATTAATGCGGTTTTTCTGTATTTCATAGTCTTTTCTCCCAGTACTCCACATAATAGCAGCCTGTCTGTTCTCTATATTTCTTCCCTTCATGAATTCTTCAAGTTCTTCATATGTCATGTCATAGTCACCTCTAATTTATTTAATTAGTATATACATAACATAACATATACATAAATGTTATGTTTGGTATATGCAAAGAATGTATTCTAAAAGGTAAAATACAAAAAAAGAGAAGTATTTAGAAAATAAGTAAGAAAAAAGTAGAATTATTTTGGTTCTCGGATGGTCAATTCGTCTTTTTCGTCGTCGTAAAACGCCATTAAGTCAACGTTTGGTATTATTCCAGTCGTCTTTTCTATCCCAGGCGGGACTATTTTCTCTATCAATTCTTTTTTCAGGTATATAGTACCCGATCCTCTTTCTGTGTTTATATTTAGTCTCACTGTCGATTTGTGTATTGTCATATTATCACTTTGTATATTTCCTAATCTCAATATCAAGCAATCTAGTATATATTTGTTTCGTAATAACATAACATATCAATAGATGACATAACTTATATATACATGTAATGCGTAGTATACACATAAAAAGTTTATGAGGTGAAATATTGGCATCAAAAAAAGCCGAGGAAGTGACTATGAAAATCGCAGCAAAGTTTCTACTGATGCTATTAATTGCATCAATTGTTTTGCCAGGACTCGCAGCAGCAACAAATGAGATACCCGAACTCGGGGGTATATCCGCGCCCGCAAATACTACAGACGTTTCCGAAGGGCTCGGAATCTTTGCACCGATCGGGAAATTCGCTATGGATTACGCGATCCACATAACCGTTTTCTTCGCTGTTATGGTGATCGTCGTGTTAAATGCTCGCGGATCGTGGGCACGTAGTAACCAGCGATCTGAAGAAGCAGCTGAAAGCCGCAGAAATGTCAAGGAGTCTATAATGGACAATATATGGACTATAATAGCCCTCATGGTAGTGTTCTATATTTTCTCTCCATTTATCAAGAGCTTTATCCAGGGTTAAGGATGGTCTAAAAATGAACGAATTCGAAAGAGAAGACATGATAAAGAGCGTTTCAGGCACAGTAGAAAAAAACTTCTGTGCTATCAAACGCGAAGATCTGTATAAAAAATATAAAAACACAGATCCCGAAACGTTGAAAAGTGTAATCGAGACGATGAAAAAACGAGGTCTCTTAAAATACGAACCAAATACTGACAAGTACAGACTGGTGTTATAATGAAAAAATTGTTTGTCCTGCTTGGATTATTTTTCTTTGGTTCAATTGATGTTGTTAGTGCAGGACAGACAATTTATTTAGATCCAACTGACGAAGACGGGATCAATGACGCACTTGAAACTGCGAAAGGTGCGTCCGGTACGACTACCGTAATATTAAACCCAGGTGTCTATGAGATCAGGGGATCTATAATTATCTATTCTAATACTGTCTTGAAGGGGAACAATGCTAAACTTTTGATACCTTCCGACTCAAAACAGTGGTTTGTCCCTCCGAATGGGATTATAACAAATAAGAGACCCGTCGAAAACGTCAGGATAGAGAACCTTATAATAGACGGCAACTGTCACAATCTCCCGGCTAAATATGCACACACACCCGGGCATAAACACGACTGTGAGAAACTGATTGTCATAAAGGGGTACAGTAACAAATTTTCAAAAAATATCGTTGTTAAAAACTGTAAATTTGCGAATGCGTTTTCTGATGCTGTTTATATGCGGTTCGTAGAAAATGCAATCATAGAAAATAACCAGATTTCAAACTGCCAGCACTCTTCAGTATATTTATCTAGATGCGTTAATGGATTAATCCAGTATAACGATATCGCAGGAATAACGAGTGACGATGTAAGGGTGGAGAGCTCCAAAAATGTAAAAGTGCTCTACAATAATTTGTATGGATATTTCGGCTCAAAATCGAATGGAGCTTACCAGGGTGGGCACAATTTAATACAAGTAGGGGACCAGGGGCGTTCTCATGGGTATGGCTCGACCATAGCAAACGATATTCATACTGAAAATATCGAAATCGCTTATAATACATTTTCGGGAAAACATCGGAACACTATTTGGATTGATGCCGCTGGGAAAACTCCCACCACAAACCTGTGGATTCACGATAATGTATTTGTTGATATGCCTGTCATCGAACGTGCCGGATACAGCGCAGAGAATCCCCCATCAATCGAAGAAGCTGAGGAGATCTTCACAACCTTGAAAGATTTCCTTAAAAGAGATTACACATTCCGATATCCAAACGTGGAACAGAACTTAAAAGCGTCCGCTACAGTCGTTTATCATAATTACTCAACTGCTCCATACAGCATTCTCACAGTTGAAGGAGAGGACGAAATAGAAGTTATCAAGATTTCATACGATGGGAACTCAGCCAGGCACTTTGTAGACCGTGACATGTGGGTTGGGGAGTTCCAGAGAGTCGGGGATGGCTGGTATATTCCCGGCGAATTTGACGCTGATAAGTTGAAAGTTACAGTTTACTCAAAAAAAGGATATAAAACGCTATCAAAAGAAGAAATCGAAGTCGAGAACGCTGTAATAGGGAAAGCTGGGATCAATCCGGATTTATTCACTTTTATATCAGTTTTGACGATTTCGGGAATCTCGATAATTAGAAGCATCAGGAGAATTTTATAATGAAGTTGAAATGCGTATTAGTCCTGTTGATATTGCTTTTGTCCATGACCTGTACGGCTCTTGGTGCAGAAGAACTCAAGATTAAGAACTCTGACGGTGAAGAAGTAACAAGGGATACGACCCCCAAAAAATCTGTGACTTTAGAGGATGCAGCTTCTCTTAATGCAGAGATGGAGAACGCTGGAGTACTGAGTGATAAGGATGATGAAGACGAAGAAAATGAAGAAGAAGATGCCCCTGAAAAATCATACAATTATGAAATAGTTGAAGATGAAGATTATATCCGAAATGAAGTGGCAGCCGGAAATAAGCAGTTTCTTACCGGGTTATTCACAGATATTTACACAGAGTTCCAAAATTCAAGCGTGAAAGATGAACACGGCAATACAGCAGGAATGATTTATACCGCCGTCACTTTTGTACCAAATCCTTATGAAAATAACACAATAGTGGAATTATACGGTGGTTATGTCAACTTCTGTATATTCCTCACAGTTATGTTCATCTTAGGGGAATCTGTTAACCGTAGTGCAGCCAGGATGAGAATTACATCCAGCTCTAAGTATAGCATCCCTCCTAGAAGGCTTTTTGGCGGGCTTGCCATGTGCCTATTTGCTTTGACGGGAAATATTTTTTACATGTTGGCGTTGGATGTAGTCAAGGCACTTAACGGATTTATCACAATGCCTGCGCTTCCCGCAATGACTCCAGACCCAGATAACACAATTACATTTTTGATGATGGGGCTCTGTGACCTGCTTGTAATGATATTTTTTATAGTTCGCTACTTCCTGATTTACATTTTCGCTGTAATATGCGGCGTTATTTTTGTCATGTTAGTATTCAAAATGACGAGGGACTTCTCGCAAAATGTTATTGAGAAGATGATAAGGATTCTAGCCCTTCAGCCAGCTTCTCTTTTTGTCACAACAGTATGCATTTTAGCAATGGATTCACTACCAATGCCCCTCCAGCCTTTTGGGTATGTAGGGGTCACGGTTGTAATTTTCCTCACATGTTATTACTTCATGTTTGGAAATTTCACGCTGATTAAAATTGGTATCAATCTAGCAGTCTCAAAAGGACTTGTCAAAACAGGAGTTCGATACAAATGACAAACGAAACACCGTATTCCCAGGCAAGACCGCCAAAGACGATCACAAGAATAAAATCAGACAGGTTCTTAGACCTTACAAACCTCCATACATGGATACTGTTTGCAGCGTTAGCCGCATGCATGTATCTCTTCCGGGAGATGTCGAACAGTATATTAGTTGTACTGACTGCAACAAAAACTATGATGACGGAGGAAATGATAACACATGCTTACATGGATATTCTTCTGTACGCTGTTCTGATTGTTTTGGTAATTTATACGTGGTTCAAATATTTCAGAAATGACGATCTCGTGGAATACCAAAAAGACCGGTTTGTATTTTTCATTCAGGGTCTTCGAGGAAAGCACGTAATTAATACAATGGCTGAGCCGATGGAGAACCTGTTAAAACTCATTTCAATCGTTGGAATCCATGACAGCACTGATGGGAAAAAGGAAAGTAAAATCCCGAGAGGCGTTATTATTGAGTTCGCCCCTCGTATATCATTTATTCAGAGGTTAAAAATATTCTTCAGACTCGAAAAGAAGAAGCTAAACGAATACGGCGTACTCATTGAAACATTCCCACCAAGGCTCTCAGATGAATTCCGAGAGTTTCACGAAATGGCACTTCAGAAGGTAGTAAACGGGCTTCCTGTTAATACTTTATTCGAGAATATTTCTTGCTCAGTGATGGAACCAAAAAAACAGGTTTTGGAATACCTGCTATCATTAATGAACGAGTCGAAAGGAGAAGCAAGCGACAAACACCTTGCAGATATGTATCTTAAGATTTCGACTGATAACGAACCTGTAATAAAATGGCGGTATTATTCCTTCATTTCATTGGGAGAGCATAAAAATATAGCCGCCGCTAGGGTACAGTATGGGGCTATAATTCCAGGGTTAATATCCAGCATGAAGGCGGCTTCTCTGTGCCCCGTAGTGCTCAGAGATAAACATGCAGTTATCGAAGCTTATAAAATTATGTTAGGAGAGGTAGACGCATGATAATTACAAAACTTAAGAATCTTAAAAATGATGTTAAGAAGAGATGGAACGATGCCGGGCACCATGCTGATAATATGGCATGGTCCAGGTCATACGCTAGGAAAATATTGCCTTCTAGGATAGAGGTTTTTGATACGAATCTCGTATTTAATCAGCGATCTGTAGTTAGAACGCTTGTGTGTGGTCTTCCGACAGATACAGGCTCAGAAGGCTATCCGCGAGACTTTAGCAGCAAAACAATAGAACGGATCCAGAACTTAGCCTTTGATGGTGTCAGGGTCCTGATATCTACGGGTCTTATCCAGTTGCCAGGAATCCATACAAAAAAGGCACTTGAACAAGCACACTTCGATGCAGGAGTTAGGCGAAGCCAAAACAACCACGAAGGGACGGAGAAAGACGAGCTTGAGCTGATGATGAAAAATCAGGATATCATTCAAAACTATTCTGAGATTTATCTCAAGTCTCAGAAGGCTTTCCACGCGTCCTTTGTTGTCGTCCTGCGCGGTCCCGCTGATCTTGTATTCGAGGCAGAGAGCAAGTTGATAAATATTATTAGAGGGGAAAATATAGAGGTCACTATTCCAAGCAGGCTACAGCTTGAGATGTTGCAGACGGCTCTACCGGGGCCAGATACACATCCTCGTTCATGGGTTGAAGTCCGTTCAGACGGAGCGGCGGTTCTGTCCTCTGCAGCTAATTTAAACAGTCGAACGGATGATACGGGGATGTATTTTGGAAAGGATATGCTTACCAAAAACGAAGTATTTTACGATCTGGACCGGCTGGCAGCGAAAACTCTCGCTATGTGTGGAGCTACAGGGTCCGGTAAAACATATGCTTTTCTGCTGCTTCTCATGCGTTTGAAAACTCTCAGGGATGCAAGGATAATATACACGACTCCAAAGGCCGATGAAGGAACTAATTACAGGTCGGTAGCGGCTGCATTTGGGGACAATGGCTGTATAGCTGACATTGGTATTAATGGGAGTGAATATTTCAACCCGCTCGATATACTGATTGATATTGAGAGCATGGGTCTTAATAAGCCCGAATTAAAGGCAGCCAGAAAACATATTTTTGAAAACCTTTATGATCTGAAAAAGGGGACACTAATAAACGCTCACCGTATCTGGTTAGGCTCAGAATTCACTTCCAACATGGCGAGTTATCTTGACGAGTCCCTTGATTATGTTTACGAGCAGGCTGGAATTTATAGGGATGATCCTGACAGTTTCACTAATCCAATGCCTGTATACCCGGCACTTCGGCTTAAGTGGGAGCTTGATAAGGAAAATAAGAACCTCGGGACCAAGCAGAAGACCGCAGAGGCACTTTATAATAAGACCTATCAGTTCTCTCCAACTGGATTATTCAATAGGTACTGCAACCAGACAAAGGGCCTCGATCTGAACAAGGATTTCATAATAATAGACATGGCCAAAGTTCCCGATGAAATTAAAACGTTTATGTCGGTCATCGTCAACGGGGCCATAGCTTCCAGGTTCAGCACTCACAATGAACGAGAGACTTATCTTGCCATTGATGAAGGCGGGGTGTATCTAAGAGACAAGCTCTTGAGGGAACAGATGCTACAGAGGCTCACACAAGGCAGGAGTCACAGGTTTTATCAGTGGATCGCAACACATCAGCCAAGTGACTTCACTAAAAATGGAGTAGGCGAGGATTTCAGGACAAATACATATATAAATATTTTACTGGGTAATAACATTAAAAAATCCCTCAACGATGTAAAAGACTATTTTGAGTTGTCAGAAAAAGAATGTTCGATCCTGTCAAATTGTACCGTAGGGCAGGGTCTATTATTGTTCGGAGATAATGACGACGAACGAGTTCCCATTTTCTTTGAGTCGACCAAATGGGAGCATGAAACAATAAAAGGAATAGGATATGAGGACAAAAAAACAGTTCCCGATAGTGGTTTAACGTTTAAGCGGGAATTTAAGCACCTGATAGCAGACCATAAAATCATTCTCTCTGACTGGTTTGAGGGCGACGCATCCGTATTATTGCAACAGGGCTATGAAAAACATCTACTTACCAGAGTTGAAAAAAGAGGAACGGTAGCTGGTTTTATGCCGAAAGGAACTGTCAGAAATGGACGGGTAATATTACCGCATTTGGGCGACATGAAACTAGATCACTTCGCTTCTGTCATCCAGCTTGAACCCGTGATGCGGGCTGCAAAATTCGAAGAAATCGAGATAAATCACAATGGGGATGTGGATATTAAGGGAATGAAAAACGGGAAATGGCTCGGCTTGGAATACGAAATTAAAGGCTCCCATACTGCCGAAGAACTGATTGCAAAGAAGGCAGCCGCACTCGAAAAAGGTATGGTGGTGCGGTTTATTTGCAGTTCAGCGGATTACCCCTACATCTCAAAAGTGGTAGGGGAAGATTACACGCTTCAAAGAGGGTCAGCCGTTGCTGATTTCCTAATGAATTTTGCAGCGGAAGAAGAGAACGGCGAAGAAGAAACAGATATTCAGGTTTCCAGCGAATCAGGGGTGATTGTAGACGAAATGGAGGCTTAATATACCTCCTTTTGAAAAGGCACTATACAGATAGTATACAGCTATCTGTATAGATTTGCGGGGGGTGGCTGCCAAAAATTAATTAATTTCTTTTTCCATTTTTTCACACATGGCAAGTTTTCCGTTTTCGGTTTCATCTTTTCAGGATATATGTATATCCCATTTCCTAAGGAACTACTTTTTAGATAGCTTATTAAGAAATAGTTTTCTTTGTTGTCTTTTTCTTGCATGTTTATAAATTTGTGTAGGGAGTTAATAAAGATATGTGTATATTACGTTTCCTAAGGAAAGTATAAGCAATTAACCCGGAGCAAGATTTAGGGATGTGTGTATATCTCATTACCTAAGGAACTTACTTTTAGATAACACTAGAAAAAAAAGAAGAGTTTTATCCAAAATACTTTAGTTAATTATATATACTATTAATCTCATAACTCTACAACATGACATTTAAAGAGAAAATGTAACAGACATTAAAGAGAGAGCATTTGCCCTCTCTTAATATTGCTTTCCTTAGGAAATCAGATATATGTATATCCATGTTTTACTGTAAATTCATTAGATAGTTTCTCGCTGGAACGTCTGCAATATCACTTAATGTAAAGTCCTCAAAAAGAGCTCTTTTTACTAGATCCTTAGAGGCGATCTTTGCAACTACCTTTTTCCTTCCATATCTCCCTTTAAAAAGCTTTGACTCTTCAATTATCCCAAGCTGATTCAATTCAGAAAGGAGATCATTCATTCTTCTTTGAGTGAGGATATCCATACCAATATCGCTACATATCGCTTTATACACTGAATAAATATTATTTGTATTACTTTCTTTAGGAGTATCATCCATGTAAATACATGCGAGCAGGGTAGATTTGGACTGCGTGGGAAGGGTTTTTACTACCTCGATAATCCTATCCATTTCAAGTTTATCATGTGCAGCTCTCACATCTTCTTCTTCAATAACGGAGTGTTTCTTCGATTCTGCAATTTCCCCGGAAACTCTCAAGAGGTCAATAGCCCGTCTTACATCCCCATGTTCCTGCGCAGCATACGCAGCACATAGAGAGATTACGTCCTGAGGCACTACATCAGGTTTAAATGCTATTTCTGCCCTGGCTCTCAGGATGTCAGTTAATTGTAAGGCATTGTAAGGGTTTATTATAAGCACGTTCTCACAGAGAACACTTTTTAAGTGTGGCGGGAACCTATCTCTTAATCCTAGATCGTTTGTAATTCCTACAATAGTCGGAAACTGCCCGGAAGCTTCCGATTCGGTTCTTATTATCTTGTTGATCATTTCAGGATTTACGGCCTTATCAAGTTCATCGAGAATGATTATTATTATTCCTGAGTAGTGATTTATCAAATACTTCAGGTATTCACTATGCTTAGAGGTTGAATTCCCTATAACTCTTCTTGGCTCATCTGAAGGGATTTCCCGCACAAGTCTCTGTAAAATAGAGTGTTCTGTTCTGAGTTCGTCACAGTTGATATTTATAATACAGAGTTCTATTCCTCTTACTTCTGCTTCTCTTTTAATTTCTTCAAAAATAAGAGTAGTTAATGCAGTTTTCCCAAGCCCAGGCTTTCCATATACAAATACATTGGAAGGAGAAACCCCATAAAAAATATCTTTTAGGTATTCAAAATAGGTTCTTATTTCGGCATCCCGGTGCAGGATATTATCAATACTCCCTAATGCATAATTAGGTTTTACAGCATTCTTATTTTTAAATAAGTTATTACCCGATTCCAGTATTTCAGCCAATGTAAATTTAGGTGTCATATATCCAAATCTCCTTAGGAAACGATATACATAATATGCTTAGGAAATATTTAAGTGTTATGATTTTTTCCGAAGGAATATTATACGCTTCTGATAATGGTCTCCTTAGGAAATGAGATATATACATACCAAAAAAAGAAAAATGGGAAAATTACCAGTAAGTAACTTTGTAATCCTCTATAATCTCTTTTTTCTAAGTACCGAATGTAAATCTATTAACTTTTTATCTAAGAAGGCGAGAAGACCCCGTTCTTTAGGGCGGGGATGAGAGCGAAGCCTCGCAGTTAAGTTAATTTCACTACCCTTATTCTCTTTTTATTTGGTTATACCAATTATAATATAACCAAACGTAAGTTATATATACTATTAGGTTGTATAGTATATTGCACAACCTATTAGAAAAACAGATAATAAAAGACCTAATAAAAGGAGATAACCAAACATAAGTTTTATATACTATTAGGTTGTATAGTATATTGTACAACCTAAGAGTAAAACAATAACAAAGCTATAACAAGGAGGAAACCAAAATGATACTCAATTTGACCCAACATGTTTCAACCGACGAACAAAAAGCTCAACTTGTTGTTGAGCCTAGAATGTGCAAAGCAAAAATACAGAAACTCCTCACATTTGAGGAGATCCCCACGAGGGAAGAAATTGAAGCAAGAGCCAAGGAGCTTGCGAGAATAGCAGCTTCCGAAGCATCTTTCTACGCGGGCGACACAGACAATAAAATCTGGATCACCCGTGTAATGATCGGTGGCGCTCCGTATCTCATGGGGGCACTTGAGAAAGCACTCCGAGAATGCGGGTTCACTCCGGTTTATGCTTTTTCGAAAAGAGAGAGCATAGACCAGCCACAACCTGACGGATCAGTCAGGAAGGTCGCAGTATTCCGACATCTCGGGTTTGTGGAGGTCTGAGCAGTTGTTAATTTCTCTTTCCTTTTTTTTCCTTTTTAGTTTGGTTATACCAATTATAATATAACCAAACATAAGTTATATATACTATTAGGTTGTATAGTATATTGTACAACCTAAGAGAAAACGATAATAACAAAGCTATAATAAGGAGATAACCAAAATGATGCAAAGAACAGTTGAAGAGAAGGAAATAGGAACAGAAGTGACCTCAAGACTCAACGCACTGGAGAACAGTTTTCCTCCAGAGATAATTAATAACACATACAAAAAAATCGTTAACAAAGTCTTGTACGCAAGACTTCGTGAAATGGAAATCGAGGGTGCATCTGATCGACAGATGTACTCTGAGGTTTTCAAATATGTTAGCCCAAAAGAAATCCCCGCGTTTCCGGGGGGGCTGAATTATGTCAAACGTGGAGCATATTGCTTCCGTTTCGTCGCAAATAGAAAATATTACCGGAGCCCGTGCTTCGTAGTAGAGCCAGTTCAAGATGTGGATCAAGCGCTCAAAGAGATTAATATTAGATACAATTATGATCTCACATCTGAGGATTGTAAAAAAGCCAAACTTCAAGAAATTGAA
>Ga0134100_1000996_pt1 | contig 29005 bp, 29 predicted proteins | sample 11_taG_2_FD_94444 | JGI IMG/M metagenome (GOLD analysis project Ga0134100, IMG submission 94444) | Switchgrass degrading microbial communities from high solid loading bioreactors in New Hampshire, USA - 11_42_5_180_A3 metaG | ecosystem: Engineered > Bioreactor > Semi-continuous > Anaerobic >...
CCTGCCCCAGTCGCCGCAGATCTTCAAGCAGCTCTGTATGGTGGCGGGCCTGGAGCGGTACGTCCAGATCGCCCGGTGCTTCCGGGACGAGGACCTGCGGGCCGACCGGCAGCCGGAGTTCACGCAGATCGACGTGGAGATGTCGTTCGTCGAGCGGGACGACGTGCTCTCCCTGATGGAGCAGATGGTGGCCCACGTCTTCCGCGAGGCCCTCGGCGTCGAGATTCCCACGCCCCTGCCGCGGCTCCCCTACGCCGAGGCGATGGCCCGGTACGGGTCGGACAAGCCCGACATCCGCTTCGGCATGGAACTGGTGGACCTGAGCGACGTGGCGGCCGGCTGCGGCTTCGGGGTCTTCCGCAGCGCCGTGGAGGCCGGCGGCCAGGTGAAGGGCATCAACGCCAAGGGCTGCGGCGGCTACTCCCGGAAGCAGATCGACGAGCTGGCCGAGTTCGTGAAGACGTACAGGGCGAAGGGCCTGGTCAGCATCGCCGTGGGCGAGGGCGGCGAGGTGCGCTCCTCCATCGCCAAGTTCCTCACCGAGGCGGAGATGGCCGAGATCGTCCGCCGCCTGGAGGGCGAGCCCGGCGACCTGCTGCTCATCGTGGCCGACCAGCCGGACGTCGTCGCCGCCGCCCTGGGCGCGCTGCGGCTGGAAATGGGCGGCCGCCTGGGCCTCCGCAAGCCGGGGGAGTACAAGCTGCTCTGGGTCGTCGACTTCCCGCTCTTGGAGTGGGACGAGGAGGACAACCGCTTCGTGGCGGTGCACCACCCGTTCACCTCGCCGCACCCGGACGACTTCGATAAGGTCTTCAAGAAGGACGCTACCCGGGAGGAGCTGGCGGCCATCCGGGCCAACGCCTACGACATGGTGCTCAACGGCATCGAGTTGGGCGGCGGGTCGATCCGAATCCATCAGCGGCACCTGCAGAACCGGATGTTCGAGCTCCTGGGCTTCACCCCCGAGGAGGCGCAGCGCAAGTTCGGCTTCCTCATGGATGCCTTCGAGTACGGCGCCCCGCCCCACGGCGGCATCGCCTTCGGCCTCGACCGGTTCGTAATGCTGCTGGCGGGCCGGCAGTCGATCCGGGACGTGATCGCCTTCCCGAAGACGGCGAAGGCCACGGACCTGATGACGGATGCGCCCAGCGAGGTGTCGGAGAAGCAGCTCAAAGAGCTGTACATCCGAACGACCGTGTAGCAACAGAGACGGGGCTGCCCCACGTGCAGGTCACGTTACGGGGGCAGCCCCAATCGTTTTGGCCGGCTCGACTCGCTTACTCCGCCACAGGCCCGAGCAGCGTGGGTAACTGGTCAGATCGGGGTTTACCGGATGAAGAGGGGGCTTCGCGCGGCGAGGCCCCTTCTCCTTGCCCATCCGGTTTTCCCGCCCGGCGTGGCCCGAGCGCTCTGGCGGCCGCTTCGGCGGCGGCAGGCCTGTGGTCCCGGAGTGCGAGTCCAACGGCAGGTCGGGGGCCCGGAGGCCCCGTTTTCGGCGTGGACGGAGTGCGAGTCGGGGGTGCAAAGGCCTGTCCCCAGGGCGGTTCAGACGTGAAGTGATAGAAAATCGGAGGGGGTCCGGGGAGAGGGGTGCGAAAAACTGGCGGAATGGGACGGCCGGGGGTCCTGGAGTGCGAGTCCGACGGCAGTTCGGGGGCCCGGAGGCCCCGTTTTCGGCGTGGACGGAGTGCGAGTCGGGGGTGCAAAGGCCTGTTCCCAGGGCGGTTCCGACGTGAAGTGATAGAAAATCGGAGAGGGTCCGGGGGGAGGGGTACGAAAAACTGGCGGAATGGGACAGCCGGTGGGGTGAAGTGACAAGAATCGGCACGGGCTATGGGCGGGCGGATCCGAAAAACTGTCAGAACACGCTGGCCCGCCGCCGCCCGGCCAGCGTGAGATGGATGCGCGAACAATTCGCATGGTGGCTTCGTCTAATTGAATCATGAAGCAAGCGCTGCGACAGGCAGGGTGAGACGGATGTGGGCGCTCGACCAGTTCAGCGAGCGCCGCAGGCGCCCCGAGCCAGATAGCTTGCGACGGGAGGGGTAGTCCTGGACGAGATCCGGATTCGAATGTGCCGTCCTTCCGATGCAGAGGCGATTACCGAGATCATGACGCAGCCGCAGGTCTACCGCAACACCCTCCAGATGCCTCACACCACGCCGGAGGTGTGGCGGAAGCGCCTTGAGGGGAACGACCCCAGTTTCGACTACGTGCTGGTGGCCGAGGTGGAAGGAAAGGTAGTGGGCATGGCCGGGCTGCACCGCAGCCGTCGGGTACGGACCCTGCACGTAGCAACCCTGGGCATCTCGGTTCACGATGCCTACCAGGGTCGGGGCGTCGGCAAGACCCTGATGTCCGCCCTGACCGACGCAGCGGACCGCTGGCTCAACGTCCTGCGCATCGAACTCGAGGTCTACGCCGACAACGAGCGGGCCATCAAGCTCTACGAGTCCTTCGGCTTCGTCGTGGAAGGGCGTAAGCGGATCAGCGCCTTCCGCGACGGTCAGTATGTGGACGAACTGGTGATGGCCCGGATCCGGCCGCGATGAGACCCGTGGTCAAGCCGCCCCGGCTGCGTCCCGGCGACCTGGTCGGGGTCGTCGCTCCGTCCGCACCGGTGGACACCCGCCGGGCAGAGGTGGAAGCGGGAATGCGGCAGCTGGAGGCGTACGGCTTCCGGGTACGGGAGGGCGCGTCCCTCTGGGTCCGTCAGGGGGTCCGGGCTGGCACCCGGGAGGCGCAGCTGGCGGACCTGTACGCCATGTGGGCCGACCCGGAGGTGAAGGCCATCTTCTGCGCCACCGGCGGGATCACGGCCATCACGCTGGTGGACGGCCTGGAGTACGATCTGGTAGCCCGCCGTCCAAAGGCGCTCATCGGCATGAGCGACATCACCGTCCTCCAGGCGGCCCTGCTCAGCCGGACCGGGCTCGTCAGCTTCCACGCCTCCGGCCTGGCAGAGGGGCTGGGCTCGCCCGACGCGGACCGGGAGGGGCCCCACCTGCTCCGGTTGCTCACCTCCGCCGTCCTGCGGGGGCTCACCCAGCTGCGGCTCGCGGGGGCGCTGGACGGGGTGGCTGCACTTCTCTTCGGCCACATGGAGGGCTGCTTCCGCGACCGTCCGTCCCCGGCGGAGGGCCTGGCCCTGGCGGTGGAAGAGGCCCTGGGCGATCTGGACCTGCCCGTCTACCAGACCGAGGCCTTCGGCCACTGCGTGCCCAACGTCACGTTGCCCATCGGGGCGATGGCGGCCATCCAAGGCGGGCGGCTGGTGCTGGAGGAGGGCGCGGTGCTTTGAAGGGCAGCGCCGGGAAAGCAGCGAAGGGCACCCCACAGCCTGTTGGGGGTGCCCTTTAATGCTGCCGCTGCAGCCATTCGTCACGCGTGAGAGCGTACTCCACCTCGCCTTCCTCGTATCCCGGGATCGGGTCCTCCCAGTCGGGGTAGAAGACCCTTACCAGGCGGAGTCCGCACTTCTCCATCACCCGCCGAGAGGCCCGGTTCACCGCCATCGTCTGGGCAAACACCCGCTGCACGCCCAGTTCGGTGAAGCCCCTGCGGATGAGCGCCCGGGATCCTTCGGTGGCGTAGCCCTTCCCCCAGGCGGAGCGGCGCAGCCGGTAGCCCAGTTCCACCTCGTCGGTGCCGGTGGCGCCCTCCCGGGGCCGGAAGTGGAACCAGCCCACGAAGGCGCCGGTCGCCTTTTCGACGGCCGCCCAGTAGCCGAAGCCGGGCAGGCGGTCGTAGTAGGCGAGGATTCGAGGCAGCAGCTCCTGCTCCACGCGGGAGCGGGGGGTCGGCTTTCCCCCTGTGAGGTAGCGCATGACCTCGGGGTCATCGTCCAGCCCGACCAGGTTGTCCACGTCATCAGGGGTGAAGTGCCGCAGGTAGAGTCGGTCGGTTTCGAGGTAGATCTGCACCGTGGTCTCCTCCCAGAGGGAAGGCCTTCCAGGTGGGGCCTTCCCTTTCATCTATGGGACGGTTCTGGGCGTGGCCCGGGTCGCCGAAACCGGTTGTCCCGAACGCTCACAGTGGTCGGGCCGGAGCCCACGGAGCGCCCAGGCCGGCTTCGGTCACGAGGGCCGTGGAGGTCGTGTCGCAGCGCTCTTGAGGGGGTGAGCCGGCAGGTGGTGGGACCGGTCGGTGCACTAATCCTGCACAGTGCACACCCGGGCGCTGGCAAGATGGAATTTAGAATGAGAATAACTCGCAGCAGGTATTCGCCTGGGGAGCGCCGAATCTTATTCATAGTGGCTTTCTTCTGAGAAATGAGCCCGCAAAGGAGGAGGCGTCATGAGCGAAGAGAAGAGCCAGGCGATGGGCAGTGCGCCATACCCGGCCAGCAGAGGGCCGTCGAACCGGGACTGGTGGCCCAACCAGCTTAACCTGCGCATCCTGCACCAGCACTCTTCGCTGTCCAATCCCATGGGCCCGGAGTTCGACTACCGGGAGGAGTTCAAGAAGCTCGACTACTGGGCCCTGAAAGAAGACCTCCGCAAGCTGATGACCGAGTCGCAGGACTGGTGGCCGGCCGACTTTGGCCACTACGGCCCGCTCATCATCCGCATGGCGTGGCACAGCGCCGGCACCTACCGCATCCAGGACGGGCGCGGCGGGGCCGAGTCGGGCACCCAGCGATTCGCCCCTCTCAACAGCTGGCCCGACAACGCCAACCTCGACAAGGCGCGCCGGCTGCTCTGGCCCATCAAGCAGAAGTACGGGCGCAAGATTTCCTGGGCCGACCTGATGATCCTCGCCGGCAACGTGGCCCTGGAGTCGATGGGCGTGAAGACCATCGGCTTCGCCGGCGGGCGGGTGGACGTCTGGGAACCCGAGGAGGACGTCTACTGGGGCAAGGAGCGGGAGTGGCTGGGGGACGAGCGGTACAGCGGCGACCGCAACCTGGAGAACCCCCTGGCCGCCACGCAGATGGGCCTGATCTACGTCAACCCGGAGGGGCCCAACGGCGTGCCCGATCCGGTGGCCGCGGCCCGGGACATCCGGGAGACCTTCTCCCGCATGGGGATGACCGACGAGGAGACGGTGGCCCTCATCGCCGGCGGCCATACCTTCGGCAAGACCCACGGCGCCGGCGACCCGTCGCTGGTGGGGCCGGAGCCGGAGGCAGCGCCCATCGAGAACCAGGGCCTCGGCTGGATCAGCCAGTACGGTACCGGCAAGGGCTCCGACACCATCACCAGCGGCCCCGAGGTCATCTGGACCTCGACCCCGACCAAGTGGACCAGCAACTACCTCTGGAACCTCTTCGGCTACGAGTGGGAGCTCACCAAGAGCCCGGCCGGCGCCTGGCAGTGGCGGCCGAAGAACGGCGCCGGGGCCGGCACCGTTCCCGACCCGCACGACCCCAACAAGCGGCATGCCCCGGGCATGCTCACCACCGACATCGCCCTGCGGGTGGACCCGGTCTACGAGAAGATCGCCCGGCGCTTCCTGGAGGACCCCGACGAGTTCCAGAAGGCGTTTGCCCGGGCCTGGTTCAAGCTGACCCACCGCGACATGGGCCCCCGCACCCGCTACCTGGGTCCCGAGGTGCCCGAAGAGGAGTTCATCTGGCAGGACCCCATCCCCGTCTGCAACCACCCGCTGATCGACGAGGACGACATCGCCGCCCTCAAGGCCCGCATCCTCGCCTCGGGGCTCTCAATCCGGGAACTGGTTGCCACGGCCTGGGCGTCGGCTTCCACCTTCCGCGGCTCCGACAAGCGGGGCGGTGCCAACGGCGCCCGCATCCGCCTGGCGCCCCAGAAGGACTGGGAGGTGAACGAACCGCACCAGCTTCGGCCGGTTCTGGAGACCCTGGAGGGCATCCAGCACGAGTTCAACAGCCGGCAGACCGGGGGCAAGCGGGTCTCGCTGGCCGACCTGATCGTGCTGGGCGGCTGCGCCGGCATCGAGCAGGCGGCCCGGAACGCTGGGTTTGAGATCAAGGTGCCCTTTACCCCGGGCCGTATGGACGCCACGCAGGAGCAGACCGACGTGAACTCCTTCGCCTATCTGGAGCCGGTGCACGACGGCTTCCGCAACTACCTGAAGCACCAGTTCGACGTGCCGGCTGAGCACCTGCTGGTGGACCGCGCCCAGCTGCTCACGCTGACGGCCCCGGAGATGACGGTGCTCATCGGCGGCCTCCGGGTGCTCGACATCAACTACGGCGGCTCCAAGCACGGCGTCTTCACGCACCGTCCCGGGGCGCTCACCAACGACTTCTTCGTCAACCTGCTCGACATGCGCACCCAGTGGTTCCCCACCGAAGACCCGAACGTTTTCGAGGGTCGCGATCGGTCCACGGGCGAGCTGCGCTGGACCGCCACCCGGGTCGATTTGATCTTCGGCCACAACTCGCAGCTCCGGGCCATCGCCGAGGTCTACGCCAGCAGCGACGGCCAAGAGAAGTTCGTGCAGGACTTCGTCAAGGCATGGCATAAGGTGATGATGCTCGACCGCTTCGACCTGCTGCCGCGATAGCCCGCAGCGAATCCGGCCGCCTGGCGGTTCCCGCCGCCCGGGCGGCCGGCTTGCCTGACGGTCCCCTCGCGTAGAGGAGGGAGGGGATACAGAGGCGTATTCAGCGTTCAGGGGTACCGTGAACCCCAGCGGTTGGCCGTCTCCCGGGCGGATGCGCCCCTCACCCCCACGCGGATCCAACGAAAGCCTCCGCTGTCCAGACTACACAGCAGGGGGGATGGTCCATGAAGTTCGTGATCCTGGCCACCGGCACCCGCGGCGACGTTCAGCCCTTCGTGGCCCTGGCGCAGGGGCTCATCGTCGCCGGCCACGAAGCGGTGCTGGCGGCACCCGGCAGTTTCGAACCATTTGTACGCAGCCATGGGGTGAGCTTCGCCCCGATGGGGACAGACTACGCGGCACTGCTGGAGTCGGCGGAGGGGAAGGCCGCCCTGAGCGGCAACCCGGTGCAGGTGGTGCGGATCCTTCGTCAGACCGTCTTCCCCATGATGCGACGCATGCTGGACGACGCGTGGGAGGCGGCGCAGGGGGCCAACGCGCTCATCTACCACCCCAAAGTGCTGGCCGGCGTCCATCTGGCCGAGCGCCTCGGGGTGCCCTGTTTCATCGGCACGCCGGTGCCCGTGGTGGTGCCGACGGCGGCCTTTCCGGCGCCGGCCTTCGTCGGGCGAAGCCTCGGCGGCCCGCTCAACCGGCTGACCTACGCCGCCGTTCGGTCCGGCAGCCGCCCCTTCCGGGGCATGGTGACCGAGTGGCGCCGAACCCGGCTGGGCCTGGGTCCCCGCCGCGAGAGCGAGTACACCCACGGCGGACGGCCCATCCCGGTGCTGCATGCGTTCAGCCCGCACGTGGTGCCCCCGCCCGCCGACTGGCCGCCCGAGGCCATCGTGACGGGCTACTGGGAGGCGTGACTTTGTGTGGCAGTCCGCCACCTCCCCGGACTACGTCCCCGCCGGGGCGTATGCTCTGTTCGAGCTTACTGTTGACGACAGTCTCACGACGGTCGCCATCAACACTCAGCACGAACAGAAGGGACGCGCCCGGCAGCGTCCTCCCCATGCCGCCGCCCACAGCGGTCACCAACAGGACGCACGCGTCCGGCGCCCCGCCCGAGCCGTCGTCAACACTCAGCACGAACAGAAGGGACGCATCCGGTAGCGTCTTCCCCATGCCGCCACCAACAGCGGTCACGAACAGGACGCACGCGTCCGGCGCCCCCGCCCGGGCCGCGCTCCCGCCCGGGCTGGCGTCAGCATCGCCATCGGAACCACCCGGGCCTACATCAACACTCATCACGAACAGAGCATACGCGAGGGGAAGACCATCCCCCGGCGACCACCACTTTCCGTACGCCTCCACGGGGCCCGGCGCCAACACTCCGGGTGACCTGTCGGCACCGCCTGCACCGAGCGTTCAACGCCGCTCCTGCCGTGCATACGATGAACAAGGGAGGGTGGAGGCGATGTACCTTACCCTGCTTGATCAACTGATGCGGCGGCAGCCGCGCATGTGGCCGGCGGCGGGTCCGGCGCTCACGCCGGTGTGGGAAGAGGACGCGCATTCCCTCACGGCACGCTTCCGCACCACCGGCCTCGATCCACGGTCGGTGCAGGTGCACGTGAGCGAACATGCGCTTTCCATTTCCGGCCACCGTACCCACGAGGAACGCCTGGAGGGCCCGGGCTTCTTCCGCTACAGCGCCGCAGCCGGCGCCGTTGCCCGGTCGTTCCCGCTTCCCTGTCGCGTCGTGCCGGGCGCCACGAAGCTTCAGTGGCGTTCTCCGGACGAACTGGAGGTGCGGCTGATCAAGGCATGAGCCCCGGCCACGCGCCGGGGCGCTGTGTTGTCAAGGCTTGTGTTTGCGATCGCGCCAAGCTATCATGATATCTGGACAGAGCACACAAGCTAAGGGCACTCCCGACCATGTGCGTGATCACCGGTACGAAATGACCTAACACCGATAAGAAAGGGAGCCCTTATTCCGGCGCGGACTGAACGCCCCCCCGGCGGACGCCGAGGCCAGGGGACTCACGAAACGTCGGAGCGGGCACCCACCTGCTGAGAGCAGGTTCATTGTCTACCGGGCACACGGCATGGTGGGGTAGGCTGATAGAGGGGCAGTGTTCCCGCAAGGGGCGCTGCCCTCTTCCGCGCGCCGGTCGCCTCGCGCCACCCGGCCCCGGCGGCCACGGTGTCGGGGTCCTGTCGGTTCGCCCTTTGCCTTTACAGGGCTGTTTCCTATTGGTTAGAATAGGGACTGTCAGCGGCTCCCTACTTAGAGAAGGAGGATGCAATCGTGGCCAGCGACAAGGTGTTGACCCTCTCGTCCAGCAACTGGGCGGCAGAGGTGGAGCAGTCTGCCGAGCCGGTTCTGGTGGACTTCTGGGCGGCCTGGTGCGGCCCGTGCCGCATGATTGCGCCCCTGGTGGATGAGATCGCGTCCGACTATGAAGGCCGCCTCAAGGTGGGTAAGCTAAACGTAGATGAGAACAACGAGCTGGCAGCCCGGTACGGCGTGATGTCGATTCCGACCCTGCTCATCTTCAAGAACGGGCAGCCGGTGGAGCGCATCGTGGGCTTCCAGCCCAAGAAGGAACTGGTCGCAAAGATCGACCAGGCGCTGAGCCAGGCGTAGACAGAGAGCGGGCGACCCCTGGTGGCGGGTCGCTCGCTTCACACTTGAAGGAATGGGGCGAATGCGATGAAGCTGATCGACCTGCGCAGCGACACGGTCACCAAGCCCACGCCGGAGATGCGCCGGGCCATGTACGAGGCCGAGGTGGGCGACGACGTCTATGGCGAGGATCCCACTGTCAACCGCCTGCAGGAGCGGGCCGCGGAGATGCTCGGCAAGGAGGCCGCCCTCTTCGTACCCACCGGAACCCAGGGCAACCAGGTGGCCATTCTCACCCACACCCGGCGGGGGCAGGAGGTGGTCGTGGAGGCCGAGGCCCACGTGTACATCTACGAGGTGGGCGGCATCGCCGCGCTCTCCGGCTGCCAGGTGAAGCCGGTTCCCGGGGTGAACGGGGCGATGGACCCCGCCGCGGTGGAGGCGGCCATCCGGGCCGACAACGTTCATTACCCGCGCACCGGGCTGGTCTGCCTCGAAAACACCCACAACCGCTCCGGCGGCTGCGTGCTGCCCCCGGAGAACGTGGCCGCCGTGGCCGAAGTGGCCCACCGGCACGGCATCCCCGTGCACCTGGACGGCGCCCGTATCTTCAACGCCGCCGTCGCCCTGGGTCGGCCCGTCGCTGAGCTGGTCGCCCCGGTGGATTCGGTGATGTTCTGCCTCTCCAAGGGTCTGGCGGCGCCGGTCGGGTCGCTCCTGGTGGGCAGCCGCGACTTCATTGCCGAGGCCAGGCGCAACCGGAAGCTCCTGGGCGGCGGCATGCGCCAGGCCGGCGTGCTGGCGGCCGCAGGGCTGGTGGCGCTGGAGCTGATGGTCGACCGGCTGGCCGACGACCACGCCAACGCTCGCCGCATGGCCGAGGGGATCGCCAACATCCCCGGGCTGGCGGTGAACATGGAGACGGTGCAGACCAACATGGTCGCGGTGGAGATCACCGACCCGCGCTGGACCGCCCCCGCCCTGGTGCAGGCCCTGCGGGCGGAAGGGGTGCTGTGCAACGACACGGGTCCCCGCCGCATCCGGCTGGTCACGCACAAGGACGTCACGGCCGCCGACGTGGAACTGGCGCTCGACGCCTTCGCCCGCGTGGTGAAGGTGGGCCCCCAGTAGGCGAAGGGGAAGGGAAACGCGCATGACAAACTCCAGCGAGACGCGCAGGCACGGGGACACGCCGCTCCGCCTCATCGCCCCCGCCCCGATGGGGCTGGAGGCGGTGGTATCCCGCGAACTGAAGCTACTGGGCTACGACCAGCAGCAGGTGGAGAACGGCCGGGTGCGGTTCCGGGGCGACTTCCGGGCCATCTGCCGCGCAAACCTGTGGCTGCGCACGGCGGACCGGGTGCTGGTGGAGATGGCCGAGTTTCCCGCCACCACGTTCGAGGAGCTGTTCCAGGGCGTGCGGTCCATCCCCTGGGAGGAGTGGATTCCGGAAGACGGCCATTTCATCGTGAACGGCCGTTCGCACCAGTCGCAGCTCTCCAGCGTGCCGGCCTGTCAGAAGGTGGCGGAGAAGGCGGTGGTGGAGCGGCTCCGGCAGCGCTACCCGCTGGAGTGGTTCCCCAAGAGCGGCGCCCGGTACAACATCGAGGTGGCCCTGCTCAAGAACACGGTGACGGTCACGCTCGACACCTCCGGACCCGGCCTGCACAAGCGGGGCTACCGGAAGCTGGTGGGTGAGGCCCCCATCAAGGAAACGCTGGCCGCCGCGATGGTGCTGCTCTCCCGCTGGCATCCCGACCGGCCGCTGCTCGACCCCTGCTGCGGCTCGGGCACGATCCCGATCGAGGCGGCCCTCATCGGCCACAACCTGGCCCCCGGCCTGCACCGGTCCTTCGACGCCGAGGCCTGGGGGTGCGTCCCGGCCCGCCTCTGGGAGGAGGCCCGGGAGGAGGCCTTTGACCTGGCCGACTACGACCGGCCGCTCACGATCTGGGGCTCCGACATCGACCCCGGCGTGCTGGAGCTCGCCCGGCACCACTTGCAGGCAGCCGGTCTCACCCGCTCGGTGCGGCTGGAGTGCAGGCCCTTGCAGGAGATCGAGAAGGAGGCTCCCTACGGCTACCTGATCACTAACCCACCCTACGGGGAGCGGTTGGGCGAGCTGGAGGCCGTGGAGGCGCTCTACCGCGGCCTCGGCGCCCTGGCCCGCCGGCTGGAGGACTGGTCGGTGTTTGTGATCACGGCGCACAAGGGGGTCGAGCGGGTTTTCGGCCGCCGGGCCGACCGCAAGCGCAAGCTCTATAACGGCCGCATCGAATGTGACCTCTACCAGTACGAGGGGCCGTACCACGGCCGCCGCATGCCGGGTTCGGGGGAGGGCAGCGCCCGGGTGGAAGGCTGAACTGGAGGTGGTCTCGTGGACCTGTTTTCGTGGGCGGCGGCGCAGGAGGCGGCCCAAAACGCGCCGCTGGCCGCCCGCATGCGCCCGCAGACCCTGGATGAGTTCGTGGGCCAGGAGCACCTGGTGGGTCCCGGCCGGTTCCTGCGCCGGGCGCTGGAAGCGGGGTACCTGCCCTCCTGCATCCTCTACGGCCCGCCCGGCACCGGCAAGACCACCCTGGCGCGGCTGGCGGCCCACTACATCAACGCGCACTTCGAGCAGCTGAACGCGGTGACCTCCGGCGTGCAGGACATCCGCCGGCTGGTGGACGAAGCCCGCACCCGGATGGGGCAGTACGGGAAGAAGACCGTGGTCTTCATCGACGAGATCCATCGCTGGCGCAAGGACCAGCAGGACGCCCTGCTGCCCCACGTGGAGGAGGGGCTGATCACGCTGGTGGGGGCCACCACCGAGAACCCGCTGGTCTCGGTGAACGCCCCGCTGGTGAGCCGCACCCGCATCTTCGAACTGAAGGCGCTGAGCGATCAGGATGTGCGCCGGCTCCTGGACCGGGCCCTGCGCACGCCCGGACGGGGCCTCGGCAACTACAACGCCACGGTCACCCCCGAGGCGATGGAGCACCTGGTGCGCACCGCCGGCGGCGACGCCCGGGTGGCCCTGAACGCCCTGGAGCTGGCCGTGCTGCTCACGCAGCCCGACGAGGAAGGCCGCCGCGTGGTCACCCTGCAGACGGCCGAGGAGGCCCTGCTCAAGCGGGCGGTGGTCTACGACAAGGACGGCGACGAGCATTACCACGTGGCCTCCGCTTTCATCAAGTCCATCCGGGGCTCGGATCCCGACGCCGCGCTCTACTGGCTGGCGCGGATGATCTACGCCGGCGAGGACCCGCGGTTCATCGCCCGCCGGCTGGTGATCCTGGCGGCGGAGGACGTCGGCCTCGCCGACCCGCAGGCCCTGGTGATCGCCCAGGCGGCAGCCGACGCCGTCTCCTTCATCGGCATGCCCGAGGGGCGCATCCCCCTGGCGGAGGCGGTGGTCTACCTCGCCTGCGCCCCCAAGTCCAACAGCGCGTACCTCGCCATCGACCGGGCGCTGGAGTTGGTGGCGCGGGAGAAGACGCCGCCGGTGCCTAGGCACCTGAAGGATCCCAGCTACGGCTCGGGCGAGCGGCTGGGATACGGTCAGGGGTACCAGTATCCCCACGACTTCCCCGGCGCCTGGGTGGAGCAGCGCTACCTGCCCGAAGGCGTGGAGGGGCCGTTCTGGGAGCCCAAGGACTACGGGCGGGAGGCGGAGATCGCCCGGCTCCTGCGGGAACGCCGGGGCCGGTAAGCGGCGGGTCGGCGCGGTATGCTCCCCGGTCTATAGGACTTACGGCGGATATGGATGCGCCGCCAGCCTATGGTAAGCTGAACTTGCAGACAGTTGCTGGCTACTTCCCGGGGAGGAGGGCGTCATCCATGGCACAGAACGTCATGACCGAGCGCGAGCGCATCGAACAGGCCGTGACCCGTTTCTTCCATATGTGTAACACCCACTGCCCGGCCAACCTGGCCCCGCTCATGACGGGCGACGTGGAGCTGACCGCTGAGCGCGCGTCCAGGGGGCAGGAGGACGCGCACGCCTACTTCGTCTGGCTCTGGCAGACTCGCCCCGACCTGACCTTCCGGGTGGAGCACGTGCTGGTGGACGGCGTGAGTGCCGCCGCCGAGGTGACGGTGGAAGAACAGGGGCAGCGCCGGGAGGGGTGCGTCATCTTCCACTTCCGGGATGGGCTGATCCGCCGGATCCGGTTCTATGAATCCGTAGTCTCAAAGTCATAACAAAGATGTGACATGAAAAGACTAGGCGACCCCGTCCGGGTGACGGGGTCGCTCTCTGTGTGTGCGCGGCTCCGGCGCGTGTGCGCCCGCGGATTGCCTCCCGTGGGGGGCCCGCTGCCGCGCGACCACCGGCTCCTCTCGCGTCGGCCCCGGACCCGGCGTGCCGCTCCGGGAGCCGGAACCACGAGACATGTTATCTCATTCACATGGCGCCCGAAGTTGTGCCGATGAGAAATCAGGAGAAACACCGACGCCGTTTCACGCCGGACTAGTTGGGAGAGAGTAGACACAAGTGACCCCAGCGCCTACAATATAGGCGAACATATTCGATAGGCGAAAGGAGGGGGCGGATGGCACTTCGGGTTCTGCTGATCGAGGATGATCCTGACATTCAGCGGATGGTGCAGCTCTCTCTGAAGTTCCAGGGCGGTCACGAGGTAAGCGTCGCTTCCGGGGGTCGGGAAGGGCTGGAGAAGGCTGAGCAGGAGCGGCCGGACGTGATTCTGCTCGACGTGATGATGCCTGAGATGGACGGCTACGAGACCTGTCGGCGCCTGAAGGCCAACCCGGCTACCGCCGCGATTCCGGTCGTTTTTCTGAGCGCACGCGCGCAGCAATCTGAAATTCAGAAAGGCCGCGAGCTGGGCGCGATCGGGTACCTGGTGAAACCCTTCGACCCGATGACCCTCTCCAGTCAGCTGGAGGCGATGCTCCGGTCGTAGGTCCGGTCCAGAAGGAGCGGTTACTCTTTGGACGTCACCAAGATCCTCCGGGAGGTCTACGAGCACAGCCTCGACGGCATCGTGATCGCCGACAAGGATACCGTCATCGTCCACTGTAACCCGGCCTACGAGGCCATCACCGGTTACTCCCGAGACGAGCTGGTCGGCCGGAAGACCAACATCGTTCGCTCCGGCCTCACCCCACCCGAGGTCTTCAAGGACATGTGGGGGCAGCTGGGCACCCGCGGCCGGTGGGTGGGCGAGGTGATCAACCGGCACAAGGACGGCAGCCTTTGGTATTCTTTCCTTTCTATCACCCGCATCACGGACGAGGACGGGAACGTGGTGGCCTATGTGGGCATCGCCCGGGACATCACGCGGCGCAAGGAGATGGAGCAGCAGCTTCGCCAGAACCTCGCCGAGATCCAGTCCGCCCGTGAGCTGGCCGACGCCCAGGCCACGCGGCTCAGGGCCCTGCTCGACTCGGTGGACGAGGCCATCATCATGTTCGACACCGAGGGCACGTGTGTGGTGGCCAACCACCAGGTCCGCAGCATCCTGGGGCTGCCGGCCGAGGAGGTGGTCGGCCAGTCGATGCACCAGCTGCACTCCCAGGCCCTGCGGGTTCTCGGGACGGGCGGCGCCTTCCGCTGGAACCCCGGACCCGAGGGCGGACCGCCCATCGACCTGGAGACGAACGTCATCGAGACCCGCGAGGAGCGCCCGCGGGTCTTGCACGAGTTCGCCGCTCCGGTGCAGGACGCCGACGGGCGGGTGATCGGCCGCATCTACGTCTACCGGGACATCACCAAGGAGACCGAGCTCGACCGGATGAAGACTGAGTTCATCGCCACGGTCTCCCATGAACTGCGCACGCCCATGACCTCCATCAAGGGGTCGCTGGGCCTGGTGCTGGGCGGTGCGGCGGGCGAGCTTCCGGGCGAGGCCCGCGACCTGCTCACCATCGCCCTCAACAACACCGACCGGCTGATTCGGCTCATCAACGACATCCTCGACATCTCCCGGCTCGAGGCGGGCAAGATGGAGATCCGGCGGGCCCCCGTGCGGGTGGCCGATGCCGTGCGGCGGGCCGTGGAGGAGATGGAGGGCTTCGCCCGCCAGCGGTCCATCACCATCACCACTGACGTTCCCGAAGACCTGCCCCGGGTCATGGCCGACAGCGACCGGCTGCACCAGGTGCTGGACAACCTGCTCTCCAACGCGGTCAAGTTCTCGCCCCAGGGAAGCGAGGTGCGGGTGCGGGCCAGGGCGGAGAAGGGCGTGGTCCGCTTCGACGTGATCGACCACGGCCCCGGCATTCCGCCCGAGCACACCAAGGCCATCTTCGACCGCTTCTACCGCGTGGACAACGCTGCCTCCCGCAAGACCGGCGGCACCGGTCTCGGCCTCGCCATCTGCCGGGCCATCGTGGAGGAGCACGACGGCGAGATCTGGGTCGAGTCCACCGTGGGGAAGGGCTCCACCTTCTCCTTTACGATGCCGGTGGAGGCGAGCGAATCGGAGGCTGCGCTCCCGGTCAACGTCAACGCCCGGACCGTGCTGGTGGTAGACGACGAGCCGGACATCGTGCGGGTCATCACCCGCTCGCTGGAGCGGGCGGGGTTCCAGGCGGTGGGCGCCACCTCCAGCGAGCAGGCTCTGGAGATCGCCCGCAGCCGGCACATCGATGCCATCACCCTCGACCTCATGATGCCGGGGGAGAACGGCGAGGCGGTGCTGCGCCGGCTGAAGGAGGACCCTGCGACGCGGGACATCCCGGTGATCGTCGTCTCGGCCTACTGTGACGGGCGGGAGGCCGAGCTCATCGCCAGGGGTGCGGCCTGCGTGGTGACCAAGCCCATCGACGAGGCCCAGCTGCTGGCCTGTCTCCGGGACGTACTGGGCGAAAGCCACCAGCTGAGGCCGCAGCCGTCGATCCTGGTGGTGGACGACGACCCGGACGTGCAGCGGGTGCTCGGCGTGATGCTGGAGCGGGCGGGCTACGTCGTGCGCTATGCCCGCGACGGCCAGGAAGCCTTCCGCATGATCATGGCCGAGCGGCCCGACCTGCTGATCCTGGACTTGATGATGCCCAACCTGGACGGCTTCCAGCTGGTGCGGGTTCTGCGGCAGCGCCGCTGGACGCAGCAGATTCCGCTGCTGGTCCTCACCGCCCTCGACCTGACGGAGGGCGAGAAGACCCTTCTGCAGTTGGGTCCGACCTACCACATGACCAAGGGCCCGCTGGTGCAGGAGCAGGTCCTGAAGCGGGTGCGGGAGCTGCTGAAGCCCGCGTCCGACTCCCAGCCCCGCACATGACGAGCAAGCCCCCGCCGGCGTGAAGCCGGCGGGGGCTTGCGGATTCTACCTGGCGGCGGCCTCAATCTCGGCGACCACCTGGGCCAGGAGGTCGGCCAGCTGCCCGTCGTCGCGGGGAACCTCCCCGTCCAACACCTGACGGAGCGCGTCCTCGGCCCGGCCCGCCGCCTCCGACAGCGACCGGTACCCGTAGAAGCCGCCCGACCCGCGCAGCTTGTGCACCTCCTGCCGGAGGGCCCGCAGGTCGACGGGCCGGCCCTCACGCAGGGCCTCCATTCCGGCGCGCAGCACCCCTGCCCGGGCGATGACGCCCTCCAGGTACTCTCGCCGGAGCGCTTCGTACTCTGGCATGTTGGGCATGAGTCACAAGTCCGCTCCTTTCGTATGTCACCCAGAGGGGTTCCATGTTGCGTCCGGCATCTCCTGCTTGCGGCAGGTTCGTGACGGTCGTCACCGGGACGCGGTCGGGTCCATGATATACTTCTCCCTGACGACATGGGGGAGGTGTGGGACATGCAGGTCCGATTCGGCCGTCCGCTGCTGCCCCGGGAGCACGGCGCCTGGGCGATGCTCCTCACGCCGCCGCTGGTCTCCCTGTTGGCCCTGGGGCCCAGCTGGAGCGGCGTGCAGGTGATGCTGGGCTGGTTCCTGGCCTACGCGGCGCGGGGGCCGCTGGAGGTGCTGCTGGGCCAGGGCGCATCGGGCCGGGCCGGCATGGCCCGGGGGGAGGCGCCGGTGGCCCGGTTCTGGCTGCTCGTCTTCGCCGGGGCGGCGGCGCTGCTTCTTCTGCCCGCGGTGCTCCGCCGGCCCGTGCTCCTGCTGCCGCTCGCCGGCGCCCTGGCGCTTGCTCTTGCCGTCGCCTTCGGGTTCGCCCTGCGGGCCCAGCAGCGGGCGCTGCTCTCCGGCCTTCTGGCCGTCACCGGCCTCATGGCGGGCGCCCCGCTCTACGACCTGGCCGCGTCGGGCCGGGTGACGCCGGCGGGCTGGGCCATCACCTACGCCTGCTTCGCCTTCTTCGGCGGCTCGGTCTTCCGGGTGAAGACCATGGGCCGGGAGCGCCGCCGGAGCTTCTTCCACGGGCTCTCGGTCGCCGTGCACTTCGCCTTCGTGGCCGGTGCCATCCTCGCTGCCGCCCTGGGCTGGGTCCCGGCGCTGCTGCCGCTGGCCCTGCTTCCGCCGCTGGTGTGGGCGGTGGTCTGTGCCTGGCGCGCCCGGCAGGAGGGGGCGGCGAACCTGAACCGCGTCGGGATGTCGGAGGTCTACCTGACCCTGCTCTTCGCCCCGCTGGTGGTGCTGACGGTGCGGGTGCCGCTGTAGCCCCGCCGTAACGACGCACACTCTCTTTCCGTCTCAAAGTGCACACAGGAATGTGCGTTCATACGGAAGGGGAGAGCCAAGTGCACCTGCACATGTTCATGCCTGACGTTCAGGCGATGCGGGAGGAGCTGACCCGCCTGGGCTTCGCGGAACTGCGGACGCCGGAGGAAGTGGAGGCCCGGCTGCCGAATGCCAAGGGAGTGACGCTCCTGGCCATCAACTCGATCTGCGGCTGCGCCGGCGGCATCGCCCGGCCGGCGGCGGCGCTGGCCCTGCAGGAGGTCCGGCCCGACAACCTGATGACCGTCTTCGCAGGCCAGGACAAGGAGGCCACGGCCGCGGCGCGCGCCCTCTTCCCGCAGTACCCGCCCTCCTCGCCCTCGTTTGCCATCCTGAAGGACGGCCAGGCGGTCGACATGATCCCGCGCAGCCAGATCGAGGGCTCCGACCCGCAGACCGTTGCCCGTCGGATTGTGGAGGCGGTGCGGCACGCCCAGGCGTAGCCGGGGCGGAAAGGGCCGGTCATCAGAGAGCGGACGGTGCGCCGGGGGCGGCGGCCGTCCGCTCATGCGCGTCTGCCTGCCGGGCGGGTCCGCCCGGTTCGGCGGCGGGTTTACGGCACAATCAGCACGGGACACGGGGCGCCGTGGAGCACGGCCTGGCTCACGCTGCCCAGGAAGAGCTCCTTCAGCGGGGAGAGGCCGCGGCGGCCGAGGACGATCATGTCGTACCGGCCCTGCCTGGCCTCGTTCAGAATCGCCTCGCCGGGGATGCCGACGACGTGGCACTCGCGCACCCGTTCCGGCGGCAGGCCCAGGGCCGCGACCGTCACCGAGAGCGCCCGGGCGGCCACCTCGCTCCAGTTGTCGGGCGGCAGCGACGCGGGCAGCGGCATCCCGGTGGCGGCGGTGGTGGCGATATCCGGCAGCGGGGCCACGTGGAAGACAGTGACGTGGATGGAGGGATCTCGCTCGGCCATTGCGCGAAGCGTCTGCGCAGCTCGGATGCTGTGGGCGGAACCGTCGGTCGCCAGCAGGACTCTGGTCATGACCCATCCCTCCCTGCTCCTGAACTTTGAAAGTATTTCGGTGTGCCAGCGCGAAACTCCTGCGCCGCCTTGTCCGGCGCCGCCGTAGCCACTGCCGGTGGCTGTCTGGTAGAATAGGGGAATGGAGGCGATAACAGTTGGAGGCCGATCAGGAGCAAAGTCTTTACGTTGAGTTTGAGGAACTGTTCTCCCTCCGCGAGCGTCTGCGGTCCGTGGCCGACCAGGTGCGCAGCCAGCTGGTGGCTGCGGGCCTGCGGGAGCGGCTGGAGGCGGACATTTACGATAACGAACTGGAACTCCGGGGGACGGAGGGGTCCAACCTGCTGATCCGGCTGGACAACTTCCGGCTGGAGGTGACCGGGGCGCGGCCCGAGATCGCGCTCCACCATCTCGCCGCCCTCATCCTGTCCACTGCCGAGGTCTTCCGCCTGAACCTGGTGGAGGTGGGCTTCACGGCCTGGTTCGACGCCGCACCCGGGCGACCCCTGAACCTGGTGGCGCAGGCCTTCTCCCCGGCCTGGGGGGCGCCCGATGCGGAGCTTCTGGACCGCCGTTTCGCCATGACGTGGGACTGGTCCACCGCCACCACCGGCTACTCCTTTCACGCCAGCGTCGCCGAGGACCGGGAGCTGATGCTCAGCTTCAAGGCCCGGGAGGGGTACATGACCCTCCCCGAGCTGCAGGACGGGCGGTGGATCCGGGACCAGCGCCACCGGTTCGAGCAGGGCGTGGACCTCTTCCTGCAGCTGCTCGGCTGGACCTAGGAGCCGGAGGTGAGCCGGATGCGCAGACGGGCCAAGCTGCTGCGGACCCTGATGGTGGCCGCGCTCCTGGCGATGATCGGCCGCCTCGCCTGGTTCGAGGTGATGAACGCCGAGGACGTGCTGGCGCGGGCGGAGGCCCGCCGCCTGCAGGAGGCGTCGTACCCGCCCGTCCGCGGCGCCCTGCTGGACCGGAGCGGGAGGCCGCTGGCCGTCTCCATCCCCCAGCGGGATGTGGTCGCCTCTCCCTACCACATGGAGGCCCGTAACTTCGCGCGCGTGGCCGAGGTCCTGGCCCGGCTGCTTGGGGTGGACGCGGCGAGCCTGGAACAGCAGCTCCGGGAGAACGAGGACTCGCAGTACCTGGTGCTGGCCAGGGGCATCGATCTGGAGACGGCGGAGAAGATCCAGGCCGAGGCGCTGCCCGGCATCGCCCTGACGGAGACTTCCAAGCGGGTCTACCCCCAGGGAGAGGTGGCCAACCAGGTCATCGGGTACCTGAACGCCGAGGGCGTGGGCGTCTACGGCATCGAGGCCCAGTATGAGGAGGCGCTGCGGGGCAAGGAAGGCTACATCCGGGCGGAGCTGACGTATGACAACGCGCCCATCGTCGGCACCATCCAGACCATCACGCCGGCCGAAGATGGCCTCACCGCGGTTCTGACCATTGACGCCTACCTCCAGCAGGTCTTCGAGGAAGCCCTCGACGAGGTGATTGAGAAAGAGGACGCCAAGCGCGCCCTGGCCATCGCCATGGACGTGCACACCGGCGAGATTCTGGCGATGGCGATGCGCCCCGGCGCAAACCTGAACGACCGCTCCACCTGGGTGAAGGAGGACGGCACGCTGGACGCCGAGCGGCTGACCAACTGGGCCGTCACGCCGCTGCCGCCCGGCTCGAGCTTCAAGACCGTCACCACGGCCATCGCCCTGGAAGAGGGCCTCCTGGACCTGAACACGCTGATTCCCGACTCCGGCCAGCTGGAGATCGACGGCTGGACCATCTGGAACTGGGACCGGGCGGTGCCCCTGGAGCCGCGGCTGATGACCATCGCCGAGCTCCTGCAGACCTCCAGCAACGTTGGCTTGATCCAGGTGGGCCAGCGCATCCCGCACGAGACCTTCCAGCGGTACCTGCAGGCGTTCGGCTTCACCGAGCCCACCGGCATCGACTTCCCCCACGAGAGCGCCGCCAACGGCCTCTCCAACTGGGAGGAGAAGCGTGAAATCGACTGGGCGAACATGTACATCGGCCAGCACCTGGAGGTGACGCCGCTGCAGATGGTACGGGCGGCGGCGGTCTACGCCAACGGGGGCAAGCTGGTGCGGCCCCACCTGGTGCGCGAGCTGCGCGACGCCGGCGGCAACGTGGTCTGGACCGCCCCCACCGACCCCGTGCGCACGGTGATCAGCGAGCAGACTGCGGCCGAGGTGCGGGAGCTCATGGTGAGCGTGATCGAGAAGGCCTACCGGCAGGCGAAGGTGCCCGGCTACACCGCCGGCGGCAAGACCGGCACCGCGCAGAAGTTCGAGGGCGGTGTCGAGAAGGAGCGAGGCCTGGGCGACTTCCTGGGCTTCGCCCCCGCCAGCAACCCCCGGGTGGCCATGTTCGTCCTGATCGACGAGCCGAAGCCCCCGGGCTACGGCGGCACCATCGCGGCGCCGCTGTTCGCGAAGCTGATGCCCGAGGTCCTGCGCAGCCTGGGCGTGCCGCCCGACGACCCGGAGAGCCAGCCGCAGCCGGAGGCCCGGCCGGCGGACGAGAAGCCGGCGCAGGAGCCGGAGAAGGTGGCGGTGCCGGACGCCCGCTTCCTGCCCGAGTCGTGGGCCGTGCAGCGGCTGGTGGACGCGGGCTTCACGGCGAAGCTGACCGGCGAGGGGACGGTGGTGGTGAAGCAATCCCCGGCTCCCGGCACCAAGTTGGAGGCGGGCAGCGGGGTGGAGCTCACGCTGGCCCCGCTGGATGCGACGGAGGTGACCCTGCCCGACTTCCGCGGGCTCACGCTGGCCGATGCCAGCCGCCTCGCCGCGGAGCTGGGGCTCTCGCTGAAGCAGGCTGGCGGTGCCGGTTTCGTGGCGGAGCAGAGCCCGTCTGCGGGCACGAAGGTCGCTGCGGGCAGCGTGGTGACGGTCAGCCTTTCAACGGTGCGGCCGTGATGGGCAGCCACGCATGCGGGTGGTCGGGCTGGGGTGGCGTCGCCTGGTAATCCGCCCTTGACAGTCGGATTGGCGTGGACTACACTGGAACCGTATCCGACGAACTTGGTCGGAATTGGGGGCGGTCACTTGAGGCTTTCGACCAAGGGCAAATATGGCGTGAAGGCGCTGTTTGAACTGGCGATGCACCAGGGTGCGGGTCCGGTTTCGCTGAAGACCATCGCCGAGCGGCAGGGGCTTTCGGAGCACTACCTGGAGCAGCTCGCGGCCCCGCTGCGCCGGGCCGGTCTGATCACCGCCATGCGCGGCGCCCAGGGCGGCTACATGCTGGCCCGCCCGGCCAGCCAGATCACCGTGGGCGACGTGATCCGGGTGCTCGAGGGTCCGGTGGGGTTCACCGACTGCGCCACGGAGGGGGAGCCTGACCCGGACTGCGCGGCGAACTGTCCGGTACACGGGGTATGGGAACGGGTGACGGAGGCGATCGTGAAGGTGATCGACTCCATCACCCTGCAGGACCTCGTGGACCAGGCGCTGGCGGAGCAGGACAACCTGATGTACCACATCTGATGCGGCAGCCAGCGGGGCGGGTCTGTTGGCCTGCCCGGCCGAGGAGGGGCAGGACGATGCGCAAGGTCTACTGTGACCACGCCGCGACCACCCGGTGCCATCCCGAGGTGGCCCGGCTCATGTACGAGTACCTGACCGAGTACTACGGCAACCCCTCGTCGATCCATGCCGTCGGCCGCAGGGCGCGCAAGGGCGTCGAGGAGGCGCGGGCGCAGGTGGCCGCCCTGATCGGGGCCAAGCCGGCGGAGATCTTCTTCACCAGCGGCGCGACCGAGGCGGACAACTGGGCCCTCCGGGGGGCCCTGGAGGCCAACCGGGCCAAGGGCAACCACCTGATCATCACGCCCTTCGAGCACCACGCCGTGCTGGAGGCCGCCGAGGCGCTGCGGCACGAGGGTTACGAGGTCACCATGGTGGACGTGGAGCCGGGCACGGGCATCGTCCGCCCCGAGGCGCTCCTGGAGGCGATGCGGCCCACCACCGTGCTCATCTCGATCATGTACGTGAACAACGAGATCGGTACGGTGCAGGACATCGCCGGCCTCTGCGCCGCAGCCAAAGCGAAGGACCCGGGCGTCATCTTCCACACCGACGCGGTCCAGGCGGCAGGCTACATCCCGCTGGACGTGAACCGACTCGGCGTCGACCTGCTCTCCCTCTCCGCCCACAAGATCTACGGCCCCAAGGGCGTGGGGGCGCTCTATGTGCGCCGGGGATTCCGCTTCGGCCGGGGCATCGTGGTGGGCGGCGGGCAGGAGCGGAAGATGCGGGCGGGCACGGAGAACGTGCCCGGCATCGTCGGCTTCGGCCTGGCGGCGGAGATCGCCGCCCGGGAACTTGACCGCCGGGCGGCCCACGCCCGGGCGATGCGGGACCGGTTCCTGCGGGGCGTCCTCGCCATCGACGGCGTGCGGCTCAACGGCGTCGACCCCTTGGCGCATCCCGAGCTGCGCCACCCGGGCAACGCCAACGTCTCGGTGGACGGCGTGGAGGGCGAGGCGATGTTGCTTCGCCTGGACATGGCGGGCATCTGCGCCTCGTCGGGGTCGGCCTGCACGTCGGGCTCGCTGGAGCCCAGCCACGTGCTCCTGGCGGTGGGCTGCAGCCGGGATCAGGCCCAGTCGTCGCTGCGCTTCTCCTTCGGCGACGAGAACACCGAGGAGGACGTGGACTACGTCATCGCCGAGTTCGCCCGTTCGGTGGACTACCTGCGGAAACTGGCTGCGCCGGGTCGCTGACCCGGCGCTTCTGTGGAGGGTTACCGGCCTGCTGGCGATGCGCAACGGTGCAGGATGCGCTCTGGCTGATGCCGGTGGGCCACGCCGGGAAGCGTCCCTGCCCGACTGGCCACTGCACGGCCCGGACGGGGTGCTCGCCCGGGTGACGACCGGGCGCGGTCGATGGGGGCGGCAACGCCATTCGGGCCAGACTATGTTGAGAACGAGAAAGGGGGTGGGCGACCATGGCCAAGCGGGTCTTGATGGCAATGTCCGGCGGCGTCGATTCCTCGGTGGCGGCTGCGCTCCTGGTGGAGCAGGGCTACGAGGTGATCGGCGTCACCATGAACACGTGGACCGACGACATTCCGGAAGAGATTCAGATGAACCAGCACTCGGGCTGCTGCTCCCTGGCGGCGGTGGAAGACGCCCGCTCCGTGGCGAACAAGCTGGGCATCCCCTATTACGTGATGAACTTCCAGGGGCAGTTCGCCCGCACCGTAATCGATTACTTCATCGAGGAGTACACCCGGGGCCGCACGCCCAACCCCTGCATTGCGTGCAACCGCTACGTGAAGTTCTCGGCCTTTCTTGAAAAGGCGCGCCAGCTGGAGTGCGACTACGTGGCTACCGGCCACTACGCCATCATCGGGCATGACGAGCGCTATCCGGGCCGCTGGCTCCTGGGCAAGTCCCGCGACGCCCGGAAGGACCAGACCTACGTGCTCCACAACCTCACGCAGGAGGCGCTGGCCCACACGCTCTTCCCCGTCGGCGGGATGGAGAAGCGGGAGGTGCGGGACCTGGCGGCCAAGTACGGCTTCGTCACGGCCGACAAGCCCGACTCCCAGGAGATCTGCTTCGTCTACGACAACGACTACGGCCGCTTCCTGAAGGAGCGGGTGCCCGAGGCGATCGTGCCCGGCCCGATTCTGAACACCCGCGGCGAGGTGATCGGCCGGCACCAGGGGCTGCCGCTCTACACCGTGGGGCAGCGCAAGGGCCTGGGACTGACGACCCCCCGGCCGGTCTACGTGGTCGAACTGGACGCGGAGCGCAACGCCCTGATCGTGGGCCAGGAGGAGGAGACCTATCGGGGCGGTCTCATCGCCGCCGACCTGAACTGGATCGCAATCCCCGGTCTCACCGCCCCCCGCCGCTGCCGGGCCAAGATCCGGCGCATGGCCCCCGAGGCGGACTGCATCCTCTACCCGCAGGACGACGGCACGGTGCGGGTGGAGTTCGACCAGCCGCAGCGGGCGATCACGCCGGGCCAGGCGGTGGTCTTCTACGAGGGGAACTGGGTGCTCGGCGGGGGTACGATTGAGAAGGCGATTTCATGAGATGGCATGCCCGTAACGGGCATGCACGCGCCGCCAGGCTGCGCAGCCTGGCGGCTTTTTCGCGGCCGGCGCGGGAACGGCCCGTGCGCTGGCCCCCCACTGCCCCCTGGGGCCCGCATCCGTCAGCCCCCCGGCTGGCCCGGAAAATGCGGGGAAAAACTGCCCTGTATTTTGGACGAGATAGGGGGAAAAATCGCCCCGTATTCCGGTTATGTAAACTTGGCCACAGCCAACATTCTGTCGAATCCTGTGTGACCCTGTCGAAACCGCCCTGGCGGGCGGACTTGAAGCGCTTCAAACGGCCTTTCGGGGTACGGAAATAGGGAAAAAGCGCCCCCTATCTCCCCGAAAATCCGGGGAAATCCTGACCGGTATTTTGAACCCTCCTGCCCGGGCCAGTGCGAGCCTGGTGCGGACGGTGTCCGAGATCCGTGGCAGACTCGGCGCGGGCGGGGGCGGGCCCTGGGGCGACCGGCGCACGCAGGCGGCCGAACATGTTTTTTGCGTGCAATCTTGGGGCAGACTGGCAGGTGTGACAGGACGATCACAACTGCGGTGAGCGAGGGGTCGATGCAGTCGTGCCCAGGGCGAGTGACCTCATCGGACTTCCGGTACTGGCGGGTCCGCAGCTCAGGCCGATCGGACGGGTGCAGGAGCTTCTGCTCAGCCGGGACGGCCTCCGGCTGCGCGGGCTGGTGCTCGAGAGCGGCGGCCTCTTCAGCCGCCGGAAGGTGCTGGACTACCGCGCCGTGCAGAGCGTGGGGGAAACCTGCATCGTGGCGGGTGAGGAGCAATACCTGGAGGCTGAAGACGCCACCCGGCCGGGGTCGGACCTGACTGGCCTGCCGGTGCTCGACGGCTCCGGCGAGGAACTGGGGACGCTGGACGACCTGCACTTCGACCCGGCAACGGGCCAGATTCACGCCTTTCAGCTCTCCCGTGGTTTTGTGGATGACCTGTTAAGCGGGAAGGCGATCCTCCCCCTGACCGGTCCGGCAATCGCAGGCGAGGGGGCGATTCGCCTTAGTTCCGCAGGCGGCGAGGAAGGGGGGCTGATGGGGTGAGGTGCCCTAACTGCGGCGGGCGCAGTATCGGCCGCGTCGGTTCGGAGCAATACTACTGCTGGGATTGCTGCGTCGAGTTCAACACCGGGCGCGGTGCTGTGCGCATCTACCACCTGGGCGCCGACGGCGAGCTCGTCGCCGCCGCCGAGCACCAGGCGCCGGAAGCGTCGGTGTTGACCGGACCGACCCACGAACGTCGTCGATAGGAGATGAACACGATGCGGTACAACAACGGCGCCTTCATTTCGGGGATTCTGGCCGGCATGGCCCTGGGCGCCATCCTGGTGATTGCCCTGACGCCCCAGACGCGGCAGCCGATGATGCAGGGCATGGGCCGGATGGGCCAGCAGATGCGGCGGATGTGGCGCGATGGAGTCGACGCGGTGGCGGACGCCATGCCGGGGGAACCGGACTAGGCCGTGACGCGGCGGGGACGGCGTGTACTGGCGGCGCTGGTGCTGGGCGGACTGTCCGTGGCCACCCTGTGGGTGCTCTGGACCGTCCGGCCGGTGCTGGCGCCCTTTCTCCTGGCGGTGGTGCTGGCCTATCTGCTGGCGCCGCTGGTGAACCGGGTGTCCGGGCTGGGCCTGCCGCGGGGCTGGGCCATCCTGGCGGTCTACGCGGCGCTGGCGGGCGTGGGGGCCCTGGTGGTCATCAAACTGGTGCCGTCCGCCCTGACGGAGGTGCGGCGGCTGACGGACGCCATTCCGCTCTACTCCGCACAGGCCCGGGACATCGTGGACGGCCTGCAGCGCTGGGCGCGTGACACCGGCCTGCCGCCGGAGCTGAGGGAGAGCCTCGACCGGCTGATCACCACCATCGAGGTCCGGTCCGTGGCCGCACTCCGGCGGGTGGTGGACATCCAGACGCTGGAGGCGGCCGCCGGCTTCCTCGTGAGCCTGCTCCTGGCGCCGTTCCTGGCGTTCTACCTGCTGAAGGACCTCGACTACTTCCGCGACCGCTTCGTCCGGGCGCTGCCCCGCCGCTACCGGCAGGAGATCATCCAGCTGCTGCGTGACCTGGACCGCGTGATCTCGGGCTTCGTACGGGGCCAGGTGCTGCTCGGACTCTCCGTGGGGAGCCTCGCGGCGCTGGTCTCGGCCCTCTTCGGACTGCGGTTCGCCATGCTGCTGGGCATCTGGGCCGGCCTGATGGAGTTCATCCCCTACGTGGGGCCCGTGCTGGGCGCGGTGCCGGCCGTGCTGTCCGGCTTCGCCGTGTCCCCGTGGCGCGGCCTGCAGGTGGCGCTGGCCTTCCTCGCCATTCAGCAGCTGGAGAACGCGGTGCTCTCGCCCAAGATCATGGGCGAGTCAGTGGGGCTCCACCCCATTGTGGTGCTCTTCGTGGTGCTCTCCGGCGGCTACCTGGCGGGCCCGTGGGGGCTGATCTTCGCACTCCCCACCGCCGGGCTGCTGCGGGTTCTGGGGAAGTTCGTGCTGGAGCAGTTGACCGAGGTGCACCCGCTGCAGGTGGTGCCCGTCCGGCCGCCCCGCCGGGAGGAAGAGAAAAGCCCGACCGGGTAGGTCGGGCGCTGTTGAGACCTGCTGGGTGGGTGTGATGCCGGTCTTCTTCTCGGGATGTTCGATGGCTGCTTTAGGCGTGACAGAGGTGGGGTCCGGGCAAGGCAGACCAGGACCACCTCGCGCCAGGATGTCCCTGGTGCGAGCGCCCTGGCCCCGGCCCGGGGACGACAGGGCTGGATCGATGAGTCCCCGGCTACGCGTGGCTCTTGACCGGCTGGTCGAGGGTATGGGCCACGGTGTACCCCAGCGAAAACATGGTGAACGAGATCTCCAACAGCTCGTGGTACAGGGCGTCGAGCTGCGCGGTGGTGAGCGCAGGGCCTTCCGAACTGAGGGCAGCAGCCACGGAGGGCAACCGCTCCCGCACGAGGAGCTCGATGCCCTCACGGGATTGGGCACGGTTCTCAGCCAGAAGCGTGTATGCGCGATCGCGGTAAGCCCGGAGGATCTCTTCCACGTTCGTCCCCCTCATCGTTTGCAGTAACACTATTATACTCATACCCAATGAAAAACTACAAGGACCCCAAATCCAGGGTGAGAAGGAATAGACTTATGCTGCCGCGCAGTGAACTTTGCCATGCCTCGGTACGTAGGGATTTACGGAGACCGGGCGGGGAGGGCTGGCGGTTGGATGAGGGTAAGGTCTTTGACCTGTTTCTGGACCTGCCTGACGGGTACCAGGTGCAGCTGATGGTGATGGCTGAGCCGCTGTCGGGCAGCGGGCGCAAGGTGGCCTACCGCAGCCGGGTGTGGCTGGGGCATGAGAATGAGATGGATCCGTACGTGTACCGCTGGCAGATCTGCTGGGATCTGGAAGAGGCGATTCGCACGTGCTACGCGCTGCTCTGGCAGGCTGCGCCGCAGTGTTTCCGCTCCCGGGCCGCGCTGGAGGCGGTGCGGGGTGTTGACAGGAAGCTGTCGACCGGATAGAATAACGATGCGCCCACCAGTGGGAGTGGCGCAAGACGGACACAGTTCGGACCGCTAGCTCAATTGGTAGAGCATCCGACTCTTAATCGGACGGTTGTAGGTTCAAGTCCTACGCGGTCCACCAACCTTTTGCTGATGTAGCTCAGGAGGTAGAGCACGTCCTTGGTAAGGACGAGGTCACCGGTTCGAGCCCGGTCATCAGCTCCAGCGCGACCGCTTCCGCCTGCGGAAGCGGTCGCAATCTGCGAGGGTAGCTCAGCAGGCTAGAGCACACGGCTGATAACCGTGAGGTCCCGAGTTCGAATCTCGGCTCTCGCACCATGCTGTGCCGTCCAGCCATTTCCGGTGGACGGCACACGCTTTTTCGGCTAGACTATTGTTCTAAGCCCTTTCCGACCACAACCTCATATCGTGAGAGTTCGGTGGATGATCGCGCCGGGCAGATGGGGAGGCGCAAGCCGCACAACCCGGATGACCGGTGAGGAACTTCCTGGCACCGCTTTCGGTGAAGTCCGAGTCTGCTCCGGCAGACGCAATCAGGACCCGTAGCCGGAAGAAAGTTGGCGCAGGGCGCAAGTCCTGGCGGCGCGAGCCGACGATGGGGAAGGCGGTCTCGCCTCACGGCGAGTCGCTTGTACCTGTAACGAGCTAGAGAGACGCAGGTCCCCCGGCGACGGGGGAGTGGCACGGGCAATCTCCGCCACGGTGCAAGTCCAAGTAGGCGCCTTTGAGCGCGGGTAGGACGC
>Ga0134100_1000997_pt1 | contig 28993 bp, 28 predicted proteins | sample 11_taG_2_FD_94444 | JGI IMG/M metagenome (GOLD analysis project Ga0134100, IMG submission 94444) | Switchgrass degrading microbial communities from high solid loading bioreactors in New Hampshire, USA - 11_42_5_180_A3 metaG | ecosystem: Engineered > Bioreactor > Semi-continuous > Anaerobic >...
TTCAGCATGCATTATTTTCAAGGTTCAATGTCCCTAGCGTCTACGCTACTTTTTTCTCATTTACCACTTGACTTCATATAGTCAGTCTTTTCAGTACTTTAGTAATTTATAGAATTAAAAAAGCCTTCATCCCTGTAAGGGACGAAGGCTATATACTCCGCGGTACCACCCAAATTCATCAAATAGAATTGATGCACTCACCAGATACGGGATAATTTATATCCGATATCCTGCCTTTTTAACGTCAGGCTCACGCACTTGCCTACTAGCTTTCGCATTTAGCTCGTGTACTCAGGGGAGAACTTCGGAATGTCTTAATCCATGAAACCACTCTCAGTCTCTGATGGTTTCTCCCTGTAAGCCAAGGCAATCTTACTTTTCCCCGTCATCGTATTTAAAATGATAATTTTTAAATATAATATGCTGTAAACTCAAAATTGTCAACTGGAATTTCAAATAATTATTTTAGGTCCCCAGGAGGAAAACAAATGACCATCCTGCTGAGAGAAGTGCAAAAAATTTTTTAATAATGTTCGCCTAAATCTAGTATAATTAGGAAAATATCACTACATATCTCCGACATTCGTTTGCAACATATCAATTAGAAGCCGGCACTGATTTACGCTATATTAATTACTAAGTTAATATTATTTATAATAGTCGCATGGAAAAGAAGGTATCCATTATGGAATTCAAAGATTGGTTGTTATTTATTATCCAAATAATTAGTAACGGATTAGTAATTTTTATTTTACAAAAAATATTTGAACGGAAACAAATTAAACGTGATATTGAGAAGGAATATTCTTCCACAAGACAAAAGGTTGATTCTGCACTGGAGCTACACACTAATGCTACACGGTTGGCAAATGAAGACCAAGATAAAAATGCTCAGATAATCATTGAGACTATTCAAAAGTTTTTTAACGTTTGCCTTAGTATAAATTATTATTATGTACAAAACAAAAATATTTTTTTATGTTTGAAAAGAAATGTGAAAAACTTGCAGAGATGCTTAAGGAGTTATCCCAAGGTGTAAATGATAAATCTCTATGCTCTGCTGATATATCATACCGAATAAACGATATTCGCGATATTCTGCTTGACATAAAAAAGATTAGTATAAGATAAACTTTGCATGCAATTAATATTACACCAAGAATCATAGCCTTAAGTTCATATATATATTGCGATTCATCGATATCATGAAAACGAAACGCTATATTTAATTGTCCTCAAGGGTAAGATTTTAGACTTAATATAGGTATTTGAATAGGTGAATCAGAATGAACAAGTTTTTTATGGTTTTAGTATTAGTATTAATATTAATATTCTTTTCTAGTTGTTCACTATGGACCGTACCGAACATTTCAATAGTGAATGAATTGGTGCCGCTTACTCAAGATGAATTTATGGATATAAATATTCTTGAATCAGAGGATATATCTATTAGTGATCTCAGGTATTATAATTTGGTTTGCAAATCCATCCTTCATTACTGGGAAAACCGGTTTTATACTCAATGTATTTACATATAAAGATTTTCGAAGAAAAGGCTATGCATCCAAAGTATTACAATATATAATTGAAGAAGCAAGAAGATTTAACCTATCATCTATTGAACTGTCTGCAACCAAAGATGGACTTCCATTGTATAAAAAACTTGGTTTTACTGAGAGAAACTCAGAATAAACTTCTATGATATTGCAGCTTGATTAATGTTTAGTTTATTTAGCAAGGAAGATCTTAAATCATGAAATGGATAGGTCTGTTTTTCCTTATAATATGTTACACGGTACTTTTGGCGGGCTGTACAAAAAATACTGAAAAAAGCCCTCCTGTGGAAAGTGCGGTTCAAAATGAGATTAACACCAATAAAGCGCAGAACACAGGTAAAAATATTATTACAAGAAATTGTATTCTGGATGATGCAGGTAATCTCATGATTTTGAGTGAAAATGAGTATGTGTCGTATACTTATGATAAAATCCCGAAAATATCCGATAACCTTGCTCAAATAATTCAAGTACTTAGTGATGGCGATAATATTGTTAAGTTGGATTTTAATGATGACAAACTTTACGTGTACTATTTACTTGAAGAAAGCAAAAGCCAAATTGTTGGCGGCAATGATGTTGATATATTCAATTTTTATATTGACAGTAAGCAGGATATAGTTTCATTCTCTGCAGAAAACCTGACATTTGAAGATTTGCTTGATGATAATTACACCTCTCAACTGCAGGAGACATTTAATTTGCTTTTTGATGAGAGCGGTAAAGATATTTGCCTTTATTTTATGGACCATTATCAAAATCCCGTTGATGTCAATACCGATGAAACCAGTATTAACGGGATGCGGGTAAGTTACAGGTGTACCCCAAAACATGAATTGACGATTTATCTCTTATCCGATACGGATATAAAACCAACCCGGACTCAGGGACAAGGGCAGAGCAAACAAACCCAGGAGGAGAATTTTGTTTATTCAGTAATGCAGGCTATAAACAAGAATGATTTATCTTTCCTTATTGAGAATTATGACAGTGTCTATGAAGAAATTTCCCAGCCTGAAATCAATGCATTACCAGGTGGCTTAAAGTTATACCATGAATATTTTAAAGGAGAAAAACTGGTAAGTTTTGAGTATCAGAAAGACATTGATGCGTCATACGATACGCCGAATACCAAGGGAAAGAAATATGTATTCACAAGCGAATCAGGCATTAAAAGGGATATTGTAATCAAATGCTTCGGAAACGAGGACATAACTTACAAGTATAATGATCCTTTACTGTTCTATGGTGAAAAGACTGTTAATCGGGTAACAGAATACATTGAAGCTGTTAAGTCCGAAGATATTCAGTATTTGTATGAGTACATACGGATGATAAATGATATGGAAGAATCCAGACCATATTCTGACCCGAATCGTAATGAAGAGTATGTAGCTTTAGCAGAAAAAACAGTTGAAAATTATAAACGTAACTTTAAGCTGGATTCGATAGAGTATAAAATGAGCGGCAACATATCCGAAGCCAGCAGTGGATCGCTTAGTATTGAATTTGTCATTACCGGATTTACACCTAAAAATGAGGCAGTTGAACATATAATTTATGGTGTGTATGAATTTCCCATGTGGGGTATTTATGACTCATGGTTCGGCAATAACAGTTCCGGCCAATAAATAAGGCATATTGATTAAGTACTGTAAAGCAATATGTTAAAGGATGATACATATGAAAAAAGCTATTGTAATCGGGGCTTCTTCCGGAATCGGCAAAGAATTGACAAAGGTTTTATCAAAGAATGACTATATTGTAGGTTTAGTTGGCAGGAGAGAAAAATTATTAAAAAAACTCCAACAGGAATTACCCGGACTCTCCTTTGTTAAAAGTTTTGATATTTCTTCAACTGACAGTATGAAATGTTTAGAAGAATTGATTCAAGAGATGAATGGCGTTGATTTGATCGTTATCAGCGCCGGTTGCGGGTTTATCAATCCCGGACTTGAATTTGAGAAGGAAAAAGCGACAATTGACGTAAATGTTCTGGGCTTCTGCACCATGATAAATGTGGCATATAATTACTTCAGCAAAAAAGGAAGCGGGCATATAGTAGGCATTTCTTCCACAACCAAAAAGGCAAAGAAAAAAACGGTTTAAATAAACCGTTCAAATTAATAACCACTATTTAAAAAACCTGACAGCAACAAGCGTCGCCATCTCTACTATTATTATAGCATAATTGTTAGAAGTATAAACATTATTATATTAATATATGTTTAGAAGTATATAGCAGGCTGATGGAATAATATCTTGCTAGCGACCAGTGATTTTAATATTGAGTGGGATGTAAAAAGATTTCTTCTTATTGATTGTACTTTAGTGGATCAAATTACGATCGATAAAGTAGAAGATGGAAAAATTGTAGAACACGGTGGGGCTTTGAATACATTCGAGGCATTGTTTGAAGCGAAAATCATTCAGCCTGCCCCATAAGCATTTTAAATTCAGAACATATGGCTAAAATGCCGTTAGAACCGAAAGGTTATATGTAACATTATAAGGATCTTTGCATTTTCCTATGGCCAAGTAAGGTCCGTGAGTTCTGAGTATTTATATAATGGTGAAAAAGCATGGAGTATGTTTTTGTTTTAAGCAAGTATAATGAGGAATTATTTAAGCCCCAGGTAAGTAAGGCTTTAGAAAAAAGAACGGAATTAATCTCAAGAAAACAATACCCTAAGCTCTGGAAATTCACAGATAAAATGAACTCAAAAGCAAAAGTTCCGGAAGAAGTACTTAAAAAGCGACATATCAGGTACAGGGTATACGGAATAATTCTAATGATCATGGGCTTTTTTGTATTGATTCCATCACTTATAAGCCCCAAAGAAATGCTGACGCCGCTGTTGTTGGGGGCATTATCAGTATGTATGGGAATAGTTTATTTCCGGCAGGGACGAAAATCAAAAAAGAAAAAGCTTACCTCATTTGATAAAGCTGCTGTAAAGCTGTTCAGCGAATATGAGCAAATTCCAGATAGCCAGATTGAAGCTATTTTTACTGATGATGAAGTTAAATTGGAAGATAAGATTACAATAGGTTATGGTGAAATTGAAAGAATTTTTGTTACAGAGGATTTATTAATATTAATATGGAATAAAAGAATTACTGTTCTGCAAAAGAAGGATTTAGCTTCATCTAATATAGAAGAGTTTATAAACTTTATTACAAATAAGACAGATATTATACAGGTACAGTAGTCAGAATTATTCCTAGAGGCCATTTATATTGTATCAGATAAGGCTTATCTGCAATGGACTTAGGAACAAGTGCGGAATATTAAATATTAAATATATTGAAAGAAGGTATGAAAATAGGGTATGGAATGGGTAAGGAAAAGAATAAAACAATAGCAATTATTATCATAGGATTGATTTTGCTGCAAACAATTAGAATTACACTGGAGTTAAGTGTATTTTGCTTTATTGAAAGAACGAAGTTTACAGACACCGTTGTATCTGCTTTAATTATGGCTTTGCTTATTTTTATCGGTATTATTCTTGCAAAAAAGAAAGACATTTCACTTTCGGTGTTTCCCCAAAAATACAAATTAGTTTATGCCGCAGCAACTATTATTGTCTCGGCCTTGATAATTCTAACACCGATTATAACAGAAGAACAGTCATTACTTGCAGTTTCTTCACTGGTATATTCATCAATAATAACACCAATATTTGAAGAACTCATATTCAGAGGATATGTATGGAACAAGCTTGAAAAAAGGCTAGAAAAAAAGCTTACCGTATATGTTGTTACAACTTTATTATTTGCATTTTGGCATATCGGATATATAGATACGATCCTTTTTAAGGTTGATATAAATAACGTACCGTTTGTAATGCTGATGAAAGTTATAACGGGACTATGTTTCGGGATTATACTGGGGGCAGTCAGGTATAAAACCCGGAATTGCTATTCAACAATTCTCCTTCATAGTTTAATGAATATATTTGGCAGGTGAATGAAGGTTTTAAAACAGATGGCCTATTTAATAGAATAATATAGCGGTAATTAACATGTTTTGTAGATTGAAAGAAGGGTTAATAATTAATGCATGAAAAGAGTTACAGAATTAAAATCTTGAAAAACGGTCCATATCTTGTAACAGGCAATATACCTTTATCAGAAAAGATAATCAGTGTTAATGGCAGAGTAAATAAGTACATAGATGGACGTCAGCTGCCCCAGTATGAAAAATATTTACTTTGCCGCTGCGGCAAATCAAAGAACAAACCTTTTTGCGATGCCACACATGTTAGGGTCGGATATGTTGATAAAAAATAATTTGCTGTAATTTATACATATTATAAATCAAACAAATCAGTGCAGTTGCATATTATCATACTATCATGTGTAAAAATGCATAACCATGAAGGTTATGCATTTATTATTGAAATGGTAAACGTGGGCGATGTTTTATAGATTTTAATCGAACGTTTGTTCGGAAATTATTGAACCTTTCAACTTTATGTTATATAATGGATGTGCAAGTTAAATCAGGGTGATTTGGGCGTTTTGTCTTCTTAGCTTCCTCCTTTGTATTCCCATGTATAGGGATGGCGACGTTAAAGAATGTTGCTGCAGGGAATTACAGAGGAAGGAGGTGGTTGATTTGAATAACGATCTCTACACTAATATTGGCTATGCCATTGTTTGGTGTTTGAAATTCATATTCATACCTTTTGGAGTAGCGATATCAGCAAGAATTGCAGGTGAAAGACTGCTTCAACCACAGCCTAAGGGACAAAGAAAAAAACGGTCTTAATAACCGTTTTCAAAAATAAACACCTAATCAAAATCTGACAGCAACAAGCGTCGCCATCTCTACTAATATTTATTATAACACAGTAAACTTTATTGTAAACAAATAATTTTTGTACTGTTATTTATTGATTATTTATTAAGTAGTGGACATCCTTGGCATCGTTTAACTACAAAATAATCATCTGGTTTGATGAGGTAATATTCAAGGAGTGTTTAGTATGGGTTTATTTGAGTTCTTTGGTGAATATCTGAACCCCGGAAATGTCGGAAATATAGAGAAGGTTGACCCCAATCAGTTAAAAAAAGGTAAAGGGATGTTGATATTTAAATCAATATTATCAGTTGCGATACTTATTGGAGTTTACATATTGATTTTTGGATTGAAATTTCAATTTAAAGGTTTTCTGATTTACGTTGGCATTATATTTGTATATTGTCTAATTAGCTATTGGATTGTTCCAAGACCTGACTATTCAAATATCGGATGGCTGGGTGGATTAATGGACCATCCATTCAGGTATTCCGATGATTTGAATAGAATGTTGATATTTTTACTGGTAATTCTATATCCTGGAAGGTTAATATCTACGACTATATATAGTTGGTTTTTGCTGTTGAGGGAAAAAAACTCTAAGATTAAATGACCTTTTTATACATTTTCCCATAATGTTATTTTTTTAAATCCTTTAATCCACTGTATTCAAGAATCAGACTATGCTTTATATCTATGATAAACCAAACAAACCAGTGTCAGTACCCCACAATATCCTATCGTGGGGTACAGGTATTTTACCAGGTTTGAAAAACCGGTAAGGCTAGCCAGAAAAGCCAAGCAGGAGCAGGCCAATACAACAAAAACAGCCGTTTTTGTGTTCATGTTGCATATTCTGGCCGTAAAACCATATAGGTCGCTTACTGCAGATGTATATATTTCAGCCAGTAAGACTATTGCGTATATGGTCCTGACCCAGGGAGAAATATTCCGGACGACCATAATCATGGGAATCTCCAAATGCTTTATTGAATCTGCATTCACATAAAGAATCAGGAATATTGCTCCGGCTCCGATGCCAAGCCCGATCCCCCCTAATAGTGCGCCTTTTCTGATGATTTTTATATCATTGGCCTGGTTTCCCAGAGGACCCAGTATCGAGATTGAAGGTATTATGTTATAAGATATGTAAAGTATTGAAGCCCACAACCAGTTTCTAAGCATTACAGGCCGTTCGATAACACTCGGTTCTATTTGGGATAGAGGCGGAGCTGTCAGCAGAGTTACAATACAGACTATAATTGCTGAAAGCACCAGGAAAGGAGCAACAGAACTTATAGAGTTTATAATGCTGTTAAAGCCGCCTAAAACCGTAATGACGGTAATAATAGCCATAAACAGGCTGCCAAGTAAAGGATTAAGATTAAATTCCTGATGGAAAAGGGCTCCGGACCCTGCTATCATTGCAGTCAATGCACCAAAAAGGAAAAAGGTGATTACAGCATCGGAGAAACTGCCAATGAACCTTCCTCCAACTTCCCTTACTATGGGAAGATGCGATGAAACATTAAGCTTATAGCCCAGTTCCATAACTATATAACCGAAATAAATAAACAGAACTGTAACTGTAAAGATTCCAACAAGTCCTTTTTTACCGAAACTGACGAAGAATTGAAGGATTTCCTGTCCTGAGGCGAACCCGGCGCCGACAATTGTTCCTATATAAGTTCCGGCAACTTGAAATGCAGTGATTTTTTTATTTTTCAACCAACTTACGCTCCTTATTTTTGCCCTACAATAAGAATATCTTCGATAAAATGAAAATAGCACTATAAGATTTCGAATAAGTTTCGTGTAGTTGAAATTAAATGTTTATATCTGTCTATGCTCACCATATTATTGTATAGAACCCTTTATTCTCGTTATAGACTTATTCAGGGAAGGTAAGGTATAATATTTTTAGTTTTGTTTATTACAGTGAAGTAATACAGTAAAGTAATTATTTTAGGAGAGAAAATGAACGAAATCTACCTGCCGGCTCTGTTGAAGTGCGAATTATTTAATAATATTGAAAAAGATGAACTAAAGTCGCTTTTAGCCTGTCTTGAACCTTTGGTTAAAACCTATCCCAAAAATGCTATTGTAGTTCGAAACGGAGAAAGGCTGGATAGTCTGGGTATTGTTCTTGAAGGTCAGGCATCTGTTTTTAAGGAGAGTTTCTCGGGGAACCGGATTTTGCTTAAGAATATCGGCCCAGGCGAGATGTTCGGAGAAATAGCGGTTTTTGCGCGTCAAAATGTGTGGCCGGCTTTGGTTCAGGCTAATGCTCCATTGACTGTTTGTTTCTTTCCAAAAAGCAAAATGATAGACCAATGTACCAATGCGTGCAAATGGCACAATTCTTTAATTAGAAATATGCTGGGGGTGGTTTCGGAACGTGCTCTGAAGTTGAGCAAAAAAATGGAGTATATCTCAATAAAGACTATGAGATCCAAGCTGAGTACATTTATATACGAACAATACCTCAATAAAAAAACTACCACCTTCACGCTTCCAATGAACCGCCAGCAATTGGCTGACTTCTTGAATGTTTCAAGACCATCCATGTCTCGGGAACTTTCAAGAATGAGAGATGAAGGTATTATTGATTTTCACCTTTCAGCTGTAAGGATTCTAGATTTGGAAAGGCTAAAAGAATATTGCGAATAGGTTATAGAAAGGGGATTAGTAAAAATGAACGAAAAGAATAAAGATATTGCTACAAGAGTAAAGGGGTTAAGACTTTTATCAGGACTTTCAGTTGAAGAAGTCGCAGAGGCTTTTGGAGTCAGCCCAACTCTCTATGAACAGTATGAAAGCGGAGAAGATGACATTCCGGTTAGTCTTTTAAATGAAATATCAAATTATTTCGGGGTTGATATGACCGAGATTCTCACAGGGACTTCGCCCAAGCTTCGCGATGCTTGCTATGTAAAGAAAGGGGAGGGCTTAAGAGTCGAACGCTATGATCAATATGAGTTCCAGAGTCTTGCTTATAAGTATGCAAAAAGAAAGATAGAGCCGTTGCTTGTAACGCTTATTCCGGGTAAAAACCCTGAACTCGTCTCCCATAAAGGACAGGAGTTTAACTATTGCCTTGAGGGACGTATGAAAGTTATTGTAGGCGATGAAGAATATATTTTAGAGCCTGGCGACTCTTTGTATTTTAATCCGATGAAACTCCATAAAATGCTTCCGTTGGACGGTAAAGAAGCCAAATATTTAACCGTTATTCTGCTTTAGGAGGATAAACAAATGAATTTAGCACACCGCTATTTAGAAAGAGAAACATTCACAAGTTATGAAGACTTTGCCCGGAATTTAAAAATCAAAGTTCCTGAATCATTCAATTTTGCCTACGATATTATTGATGAATATGCCCGGCTGGAACCGAACCGCCTTGCTTTGGTCTGGTGTGACGATCATGGCGAGGAAAGATATTTTTCTTTTGCCGATTTAAAATACTGGTCCGATAAAACCGCTAATTTTTTAAAGGAGAAGGGAATTAAAAAAGGCGACAAAGTAATGCTTATTCTAAGGCGCCGCTATGAATTTTACTTTTTCTGCTTTGCCTTGTGTAAAATTGGTGCCGTATATATTCCTTCAACAAATCAGCTTAAAGAAAAAGATATCGTATACAGGAACAATGCTGCAGGTGTAAAGATGATCGTGACATATAACTGGCCTGAGGTTGTGGATAGTATTGAAAAATCACTTCCTGATTCACCAACGCTTGAAACCACCGTATTGATTGGTGGAGACCGTGAAGGCTGGATCAATTATGACCAAGAGGTAAAAAATGCTTCAGATATATGGGTGAGACCGACAGGAGACGAAGCTGTAAGTAATTCTGATCTTATGTTGATATACTTTACCTCCGGCACCACCAGTATGCCTAAAATGGCGTGTCATGACTTTACGTATCCGTTAGGGCATATCGTAACGGCCAAGTATTGGCAGCGGGTAGTTGAAAACGGTCTTCACCTTACTGTGGCCGAATCAGGCTGGGCCAAGTTCGGCTGGGGAAAGCTTTACGGACAATGGATTTGCGGAGCTGTTCAGTTTGTTTATGATATGGAGCGGTTTAACGCTGAAAAGCTCCTAAAAATGATGGAAAAGTACAAGCTGGCAACATTTTGCGCTCCGCCGACAGTTTACCGGTTCCTGATACAAGAGGATCTGACTAAATATGATTTATCTTCACTGGTCCACTGCTCAACCGCAGGTGAGCCTTTGAATCCCCAGGTATTCTACACTTTTGAAAAAGCTACAGGGCTGAAGATACTAAACGGTTTCGGACAATCTGAATCCACTGTCATGATAGCGAATTTCGAATGGCTGGATATAGATCCCGGGGCCATGGGGAGACCCAATCCCATTTATAATATCGATATTGTGGACGAGGATGGAAACTCTGTTCCTGCAGGTGTCGAAGGTGAACTGGTTGTAAGAGACGTTGATACCAACAAGCCTGTAGGGCTTTTTAACGGATATTACCGGAATGAAGAAGCTACAAAAAAGGTTTGGCATGACAATACATATCACACCGGGGATGTTGTTTACAAGGATGAACATGGGCTATTATGGTTTGTGGGAAGGAATGACGACGTGATTAAGGCTTCCGGTTACCGGATAAGTCCTTTTGAAGTAGAAAGCGCATTAATAGAGCATCCGGCTGTGGTGGAATGCGCAGTGACAGGCGCTCCCGACCCAATAAGAGGGACTGTGGTTAAAGCGACAGTTATTCTGGCTAAGGGTTATACCCCTTCAGAAGAATTGAAGCACGAGATACAGATGTATGTAAAAAGCGTAACCGCACCATATAAATATCCACGTATCATAGAATTTGTTGATGAGCTTCCGAAAACCATCAGCGGAAAGATTAAGAGAGCGCAGATCAGGAAGGCGGATCACGGGCAGGAATGATCCGCCTTCCTGCTTTTGCGGTACCTTTATAAAATTTCCGGGACTTTTTAACTTAATATTGCAAATTGTAATTATTGGATATATAATAAACATATGAACAATTATTCATATGTTTATTATTTTTTATAATGGTTTTAACTGTCGTAAGATTTGTAATTGGCTATAGCTAAATAATCTGTAAAGGTGATTTGGGTATGAGCACAGATAATAAGAAAAAGAGAGCCGCAGTCTGCGGACAAACATGCATACATGAAGATATTGTAAATAAGGTTCAGCAGAATATACCGGAAGAGGATGATCTTTACGATCTGGCTGAATTGTTTAAAGTATTTGGTGATTCAACCAGGATAAAGATTATTTGGGCTCTTTTCAAGTCAGAAATGTGTGTCTGCGACATTGCGTATCTGCTTAATATGACCCAATCGGCAATTTCCCATCAGCTAAGGGTCCTTAAAGCCTCAAAGCTGGTTCGAAGCAGAAGATCGGGCAAGACAATATATTATTCGCTAGCCGACAGCCATATCAAACAAATCTTCGAACTCGGTATGGAACACATAACTGAAGAATAGCAGGTGAATTATATGGCAATAAAGAGAAATTATGAATTAGAAGGTCTAAACTGTGCCAATTGCGCAAATAAGATAGAAGCAAACATCAAAGAACTTGACGGTGTCAACGATGCAAACTTAAACTTTCCGCTGTCCAGGCTGTCGATTGAAGTGGAGGATAACAGCACTTTAGAGCAGATTGAAAGCCGAATTCAGGAGATAATGGATCGTATCGAGACAGGCTCAAAGCTGGTAATAAAAGATGATAATAAAGTTAATGAAAATGACCAGCCTGACTTATCAAAAACTATGTTATTCATTTATATATTCGCAGCCATTTCATATTTTGCAGGGCTTTTTCTTGTTAATGACCAGGTTGTTAAACTGATACTTTTTATCTTTACTTACATGGTCTTTGGCCATAAGGTGCTTATAAAATCAGTGAATAACATTTCTAAGGGCCGTGTTTTTGACGAGAATTTTTTAATGTCAATTGCTTCAGTCGGCGCGTTCATAATAGGTGAATACCCCGAGGCCGCAGCAGTTATGATGTTCTACCAGATCGGTGAGTTGTTTCAGGACTATGCGGTAGACTATTCAAAAAGGGCAATTAAAAGCCTTATAGCAATAAAGCCCGATTATGCGAATATTAAGACCCCTGAAGGCTACGAAAGGGTAAATCCGTCAGCTGTAAAGACAGGGGATTTGATCGTGATACGCCCGGGTGAAAGAGTACCATTAGACGGTATTGTTATTGAAGGTTCTTCGACTCTTGATACCTCGGCTCTGACAGGAGAATCCCTTCCCAGAGAGATCGGCGCGGGAAGCGAGATACTATCAGGCAGTATTAATCTGTCAGGAGTCTTGGTTGTTAGAGTTACAAAATTATTTGAAAGTTCAACAATCAACAGGATCCTTTCCATGGTAGAGGACGCCGCCCAGAAAAAGGCAGTTACAGAGCGCTTTATAACACGGTTCGCAGCTGTTTATACGCCTGTGGTGGTAGGATTTGCAGCTTTGTTGGCTGTTGTTCCTCCTCTGTTTTTTAACGGCGATTTCAGCCAATGGTTATATCGTGCCCTGGTATTCCTGGTCGTTTCCTGTCCGTGTGCATTGGTGATATCAATACCGCTGGGATTTTTCGGCGGTATCGGTGCAGCCTCAAAGAGAGGAATATTGGTGAAGGGCGGAAATTACCTTGAAGCACTGGCAAAGGTAAACACCATGGTGTTTGATAAAACCGGCACATTGACCAACGGTGTATTTGAAGTAACAGAAATAAATAATAACTACGGATTTACAAAAGACGAAGTGCTTTACTATGCGGCTCATGCAGAAGCCTTCTCTACCCATCCATTAGCAGTTTCGGTTTTGAGAAAGTATGGAAAGGAGCCGGATAAGAACCTGGTTACAGAATATGCGGAACATGCCGGAATGGGCGTTTCTGCAAAGATTTCGGGGAAAACCGTACTTTTGGGAAACAGTATACTTTTTAGAAAATATAATATCGAAATTAAAGAGGTTAAAAGCTCCGGAACTCTTATGTATCTTGCTGTCAACGGAGAATTTGCAGGATCCGTTATCCTTGAGGATACGGTAAAAGAAGACGGGATAAAAGCTATCAAAGAGTTGAGAAGTCTGGGTATTGAAGATATAGTAATGCTGACAGGCGACAGGAAGGACGCAGCAAACGCGGCAGCCGAAAAACTCGGCATAAATACAGTCCATTCAGAGCTGCTTCCTCATGAGAAGGTTGAATGCCTTGAGAAGATTATTGATGAGCGTAAAAATACCGGAAAGATTGCATTTGTAGGAGACGGAATAAATGATTCACCTGTCATAGCAAGAGCCGATATTGGAATTGCCATGGGAGGAACCGGAACAGATGCGGCAATTGAAGCGGCCGATATTGTTATGATGACCGATGAACCGGGCAAAATTCCCGAGGCGGTACGAATTGCACGAAAAACAAAGATTATCGTATATCAGAATATAACACTGGCTATGGCGGTGAAAACGATCGTACTTGTTATGGGAGCAGGAGGAGTGGCAACCCTTTGGGAAGCCGTTTTCGCAGACGTTGGAGTTGCGCTGCTTGCAATTCTGAATGCCATGAGGCTTACACGTTTAAAATGGCAAATTCAGCGGTAATGATAATCAAATAACGGAATTATATACAAAGCATTATGGACTTACGGAGACAATAAGATAAAAGTTGGTAATTAGTAATTATTAATAGAATTGTAAAGGAGATTGAAAGATGGGATATTTAGGTTTTCAATTTGGCAGGACTTCTGGTAATGAAGATAAGTCATCTGATTATCAAAATGGGCCTAAGAAGCCAAAGAGTATGTCATTCATCAAAATAGGGTTGTTGGTTGTTGTTGTATTCCTGCTTGGGATAATGCTAATCAGCAGTACATATACAGTGAAGGAGACTGAGCAGGCGTTAGTGACGACGTTCGGGAAGTTGACTAATGTTACCAGTGCTGGTTTCCATTTCAAACTGCCATGGCCAATACAGAGTGTAACAAAGGAAGAAGTCAATAGGACTCAAAAAATTACAATTGGTTATAGGGAAGAGAATCCTAATGAAAATATTATTTCAGAAAGTAAAATGATTACCGGTGACTACAATATAGTTAACTTTGACTTCTTTTTGGAGTGGAAGATTTCTGATGGATATAAATATGTTTATAGTTCTGACAATCCTGAAGAAATATTGAAAATGATAGCACAGGCTTCTGCACGAAGTGTTATAAGTTCAAAGACTGTAGATGAAGTGTTGACAACCGGTAAACCTGTCATTCAGGCAGAAATTAAGGATAAGATACAGGAAAAACTGGCCCATTATGATATTGGGGTGCAGGTATTGAGTGTAAAGATCCAGGACAGCGAGCCCCCGACAGATGATATAAAAATGGCTATCAAAGAGGTTGAAACAGCAAAACAAGAAAAAGAAACAGCAATAAATAAAGCATTGGCTTATGCTAATAAGGCACTTCCGGATGCCCAGAGTAAGGCAGATAAATTACTTCGTGAAGCAGAATCCTATAAAACTTCCAGGATTAATGAGGCTAAGGGGCAGGTAGCTAAGTTTAATGCTATGTATGATGAATACATTAAGTTTAAAGATATAACCAAGACCCGTATGTATCTTGAAACGATAGAGGATATATTACCAGGAGTGACGGTTTATATTGATACTACTGGCACAGGCGATATTAATAAAATGCTTCCTTTAAAAGAATTTGCAGCAGGGGGTGCTGAGCAATGAAAGATATAAAACTCAGAAAATGGGTTATAATCGTTTGCATAGCAGCATTGCTGCTGATAGTGATAAGGCAGTCTACATATATTGTAAAGGAAAATGAGTATGCATATGTTACTCAGTTTCAAAAGTATGTAAAGACTGAGGATACTGCAGGTTTGAAGTTTAAAGTACCCTTTGTGCAAAAGGTTGAGAAGATACCTAAGTACAGTATGATGTATGATATACCACCTTCAGAAGTGTTAACAGCAGATAAGAAGTCAATTGTAATAGATAATTTTACTGTATGGCGGATTGATGATCCATACCTGTTTAAGAAAACAGTCACAAGTGTTGCTGAAATGAACAGCCGTATTGATGCAGTGGTTTATAGTGTTGTCAAGAATACGTTCGGTGAGATGCAGCAAGCGGATATAATAAATGGTAATACTAATTCTATCGATAATGTTAATGATGAAATTACTAAGCAGGTCAATGAGCAGTTAAAAGGATATGGTGTTTCTACTATTTCTGTTGAGATAAAGAGAACTGATCTGCCTGAAGCAAATGAAGAAGCTGTATATCAGCGTATGATTTCAGAGAGGAATCAGATGGCAGAGAAATATAGAGCTGATGGAAATTATGAGGCACAGAAAAAGATAAACGAGACGGATAAGAAAGTCAAGATTCTTATATCAGAAGCAGAAGCTCAGGCGGAGCAGATTAAAGGTGAAGGTGAACAGGGGTATATGCAGGTCATGCAAGAAGCCTATGGAACGCCTGAGAGAGCTGAGTTTTACAAATTTGTAAGGAGCCTGGAAACTTTAAAGACTACAATTAAAGGCGATAAAACACTTATCCTGGGGCCGGATAGTTATATAGTAAAAGTGTTGATGGGGCAAGAAGAATAATAGTTAGATAAAGTGATGACAGGATATGCAAAAGTTCATTTTGCATATCCTGTTTTGTATGCTGATACAGCCGGTATGCTTCGAAGGAAATGTTGCCGAAGGATCTTTCTGTACGACCCGGATGATTTTGTGTTATATTATTTAAAAACACATGCCGCGGAGGGTATACCATGCCTCAAGGGGATATATTCAGTATGTCCATAAAGTATGTAAAGGGCGTTGGAGAAGCAAGAGCCAGGCTTTTGGCAAAACTGGGCATTAATACTGTTAACGATGCGCTTAATTTCTTTCCCCGGGATTATCAGGACAGATCAATTCTAAAAAAAATAACCGATCTGCAAGACGGCGAGGAATGCGCCGTACGGGCAAGCCTTGTTTCCGATGTAACAGAATCAAAACCCAGAAGGAACCTTTCAATCGTTAAGACTTTGGCTTCCGACGGGACGGCCTTTTTATCCCTTACGTGGTTTAATCAAAGTTATATAAAGAATAATCTTAAAAGCGGGATTGAATATATCTTTTTCGGAAAAGTAAAAAGAAACGGAATGCGGCTGGAAATGCATAATCCTGTTATCGAGACTGCCGAGCAATCCGGTAAAAACACAGGACGGATACTTCCGGTTTATCCTTTGACTAAGGGGTTGACTCAGACACATTTAAGAACGATCATCGAAAAGTCATTAAAACTGGCTGAAAATAAATTTGAGGAAATACTGCCGCAAGATTTAAGAGAAAAATATAACCTCAGTCATATTAGTTATTCATACGAAGAAATCCACTTTCCCCAAAGCCTGCATCACATGGAGCAAGCCAGGAGACGCTTGGTTTTTGAAGAATTGCTCATCCTTCAGTTAAGTCTCCTGAAATCCAAGGGCATAAGCAAGGAGCAAAAGGGGAACCGGTTTAGACCCGTTGATATGAGTCCATTGTTAAATAAGCTTCCATTTCAGCTTACAACAGCCCAGAAAAAAGTGTTTGATGAAATCTGCAACGATATGCAGTCAGACAGGAAAATGAACCGCCTGATTCAGGGAGATGTGGGTTCGGGAAAGACAATAGTAGCGGTTATGGCTATTTATATGGCAGCCAAAAACGGATATCAGAGCGCCTTTATGGTTCCTACCGAAATTCTCGCCGAGCAGCATTACAGAAGTGTGCAGTCGCTTTTCGGGGATCTTGGAATAAGCGTAAGGCTTCTCACAGGAAGTACAAAAAAGAAGGAAAAAGATGAAATAAAATCACTTGCAAAGGAAGGAAAAATTGACGTAATAATAGGAACTCATGCGATCCTGGAAGATGACACCGAGTTTTATAAACTGGGCCTAGTAATCACAGACGAGCAGCACCGTTTTGGTGTGCGCCAAAGAGCAAAACTTTCAGTCAAAGGAGAAAACCCGGAGCTTCTTGTTATGACTGCGACTCCTATACCAAGAACCTTAACTCTGACTTTATACGGAGATTTGGACGTATCCATAATAGATGAATTGCCTCCCGACAGAAAACCAATTGATACTTATGCCGTAAATGAATCCTACAGAGAGAGGATATATAATTTTATAAGAAAGAACGTTGCCGAGGGCAGGCAGGCATATATCGTATGCCCATTAGTTGAAGACTCGGATGAAATTGAAGCTGAATCGGCGGAAGGACTTGCTGAGCGAATAAGGGACAATGAACTGAAAGGCTTAAGAGTTGGGCTGATACATGGAAAAATGAAAAGCGCCGAAAAAGACAAAGTCATGCGCAAATTTGTTGACGGTCAGCTTGATGTACTGGTTTCAACAACGGTCATCGAGGTAGGCGTAAATGTACCAAACGCAAATTTAATGGTCGTAGAAAACGCCGAACGCTTTGGACTTTCACAGCTTCATCAGCTGAGAGGACGAGTAGGAAGAGGTAAATACAAATCATATTGTATTTTGTTTAATCAAAGCAAGAGTGAAGTTTCAAAACAAAGAATGGATATAATGACGAGTACCAATAACGGCTTTGTAATATCAGAGAAAGATTTGGAGCTAAGAGGGCCGGGGGATGTGTTCGGTGTCCGGCAGCATGGTCTGCCCGAACTGAAGATCGCGAATCTTTATCGTGATATGGACATTTTAAAGGATGTGCAGAAAGCCGTTAGGCATATTATTGACGGTAATCTTTTATCGGATGACCAATACATGATGTTGAACAAAAAGTTAGATGATATAATAAAAGAAAAGTTTAAGGAAATTTCTTTAAACTAGAGAGCCAAAGGCAATCACCGTTTTTATGGAGAGTTTATGTTACGAGTTATAGGCGGAACAGCCAGGGGAGTACCGTTAAAATCCCCTGATCCCAAAAATACACGTCCTACGATGGACAGAACAAAGGAATCGCTCTTTAACATTCTGATGCCTTATATACCGGATGCAAGAGTATTGGATCTTTTTTCCGGTTCCGGCAGTTTAGGGATAGAATCATTGAGCAGAGGCGCAAAAGAGGCAGTTTTTATAGACAGCAGCAAACACTGCAGGAGTATAATAATCGAAAATTTAAAAAAGACAAAATTGGAAGACCGTTCTACAGTAATGGCTTTGGATGTTTATAAAGCAATAAAGCTGTTAGGTAACCAGAACGCAAAATTTGATATTATTTTTATGGATCCACCCTATAATATGAATTTTATTGCAAAGACAATACAAAACATAGACGAATTTGATATAATAGCGGAGGAAGGTATTTTAGCCTGCGAACATCATGTTAACGAAAAAGCCCCTGAGAAGATGGGAAGACTTACAAAAGTAAGGACAAAGGAATACAGGGAAACGATATATTCATTTTATGTAAGAGAAAGTTAAGCAAAAAACAAAGGAGGAAGCCTTTTTGAGAACATTTGTATATCCCGGCAGCTTTGATCCTGTAACAAACGGTCATTTGGATATAATAAACAGGGCGTCAAAAATATGCGATAAGCTTATAGTATTAGTCTCAGTCAATACTTCCAAAACGCCGACATTTACAATCGAGGAGAGACTGAAACTTTTAAATCTGGCAATTGGAAAACGGGATAATATTGAAATCACAAGCTTTTCCGGCCTTTTGATAGATTTTATGCGAAAAGTCAATGCAAAGACAATAATAAAAGGTCTGAGAGCTGTTTCGGATTTTGAGTACGAAATGCAGATGGCTCTATTGAATCATCAAATGGATAATGAGATAGATACTCTGTTTATGATGACCAGCATTGAAAACTCATTTTTAAGCTCAAGCGCCGTTAAAGCGGTAGCAATAAACGGAGGCAAAATTAATGATTTTGTTCCTGAGCAAATCGCCGATATAATTATTAGAAAACTAAGAAAATAAACTTATTTTAGTTGGAGGTCGAATCATGGAATTACTTGATCTTTTGGAGCAGATCGAAGATATGGTAGATAACGCAATGAATGTCCCGCTTTCAGGAGGGAAATGTCTTATAGATAGAGAGGCATTATTGGAATTGATTCAGGAAATGCGTTTGAAACTGCCGGATGATATTAAAGCGGCAAAGCGTATCGCTGAGGAAAAACAGCGCATATTGGCCGAAGCTCAGCAGGAAGCAGAAAATATCATCAAAAACGCTGAATCCCGTATTGCCGCTTTGGTTGATGAAAATGAAATTACCAAAAAGGCATATGAACAGGCAGAGATTATTATAGCCAATACAAAGAAGAATGCCAGGGAAATCCGCCTGGGAACCAGAGAGTATGCTGACGGTATCTTAAACAAGGTTGAGAAAATACTTGAAGATACACTGAATGTGATAAGACAAAATCGCCAGGAGCTGAAATAGATCAAATCCTCACCAATGTGAGCAGGATCTTATCTTCTGTCTATATTCGAAGCTTTGTTGTTTGTTGGCGATACCCGGTACGGATTTATAACCAGAGACAACAATATAACCAGTAAAACTACCGGACGAGTCCACCACAGACCGGTACCGGTTAAACCCTCAATTTCTGAGGCCTGGATAGTTATGGGCATAATACGTATAGTCAGGAAAGTCATAATGCCGGCTAAAACACCATGTAGCAGCTTGCCCAGGAATAAGACCCGGTACTTGCAGTCGGTACCTTTCATGATTCCCATTATCTGAGTATGTACAGAGAACCCTGCAAACCCGAATATGGTTGAAACAACTGCCAACTGGACATTAAGCTGAATACTTTTCAGATTATAGACTGCCTGTGCCCCTGAAGTTATTTCCATAAATCCTTTTAAAAGGGCAGTAATAAATTCGGAAGATACTGATGTCTGAGAACTTCCACTGAATAATAAAGTAAAGAATCCCCCAAGCAGCGAAAACACGCCTAATAGTGATAACAGCTCGGAAATAACAGCAAAAAATACAATGTATCCTGAAACTTTTATGCACAATATCGCAGCTTCCTCAATTGATGCAGTGATCAGAGCCGGCAGGCCTGCTGCAGCCGGATTGTTTTTTTTATATTCATGACGGTATCCTCCGCCTTTTTGAGATAAAATATCATCGTTCTTTCTACCTGCCAGTTTTCCTATTATAATTGCAGCTGTTAAGCCTGAAACCCAATGTATTAATAGTAAGAAAACTCCAAGTTTGATGCTTTTGAATAAACCGGCGCCTATTGTTCCAACAATGAAAAGAGGGCTGGAGTTATTAGCCATAGGCAGAAGTTTCGAAGCCTGCTTGTTGTCAAGCAGTTTCTCATCCAGCATATCACGTGTCATTTTTGCCCCGCTGGGATAACCGCTTAAAAACCCAAGCAGTATGATAAATATTGTATAATATGGCAAATAAAAAACTCTTTCAATAAACCTTTTTAAGAATTCCGGGCATGGAAAAAGTGAAATATACGGAATGATAATCCTGGACAGGACGAAAAAGGGAAACAGAGACGGAATTACAATATCGAGACACAGATATATTGCGTTTTTTGCCACCTGTGACGTTTCTTTTGCGAACAGACACAAGATTACGGCCAAAGCTGGAAACATATAAATTAATGCCAGAATACTTTTATTCTTCATACCATTCCCGTGAATACCAATTGACATATAGAATACTTATTCGGTTCTTCAGATAAAATTGCTTGTGGAAAAAATTTTATTTTGCCTGCAGAATGAAGGACCATATGCAGCTGACCCTTTCAGACGGCATATTTTGCGGTGTTGGAATCTTGCATCGTTGCATAAAAAGAGAACAAAATGATATAATGTTGTAAATCATTATAACTATATGAATTGTATTATATATAGGATAGGGGAAATGGGAGGTAGAACAGTTATGCCTGAGAAAAAAGCAAATGAAATTGAGCAGGATGTTATCGGCGAGATAAAGATCAGCGCTGATGTAATTTCAGTTATAGCCCATACTGTTGCCAGCGAAATTGAGGGTGTGGCAGGTATGAACCCAAATCTGTCTGAGAACATTTCCTCTGTTTTAGGCCGTAAAAATCCTACCAAAGGTGTTAAAGTAGAAATAGATGGCAATGTTGTGACTATCGACTTTTATATCCTGGTGGAATACGGAGCCCGTATACCTGAAGTGGCATGGAGAATACAGGAGCGTGTTAAATCCGCAGTGGAAAGCATGACAGGCATGAATGTTGCTTCTATTAATATTCATGTTCAGGGGATCAGCTTTGAAAAGGCTAAGGAAGAAAAAAAGTCTGAATAGCCATCGAGGGTGAATTGAGGTTGCTTAATGTTTGGTTATGTTGAACCGGATAAACCGGAATTAAAAATGCGTGAGTATGACGTGTTTCGGGGATACTACTGCAGCTTGTGCAAGACTCTTGGGCGTCGTTACGGCCAGTTTTCACGACTCACCCTAAATTATGATCTTGCGTTTCTTTATGTTCTCTTAGACTCGTTAAGCTCTCTTCCCATCAGAGGCAAAAAACAAAGATGCATCGCCCATCCCTTAAAAAAACGCTTTATTTTATTTTCTAATAATTTAGCGGAATATGCATCAGACATGAATATTATTTTAATGTATTATAATTTAAAGGATAAATGGAACGATGAGAAGAATGTAATGGGGGGAAGCGGTGCTCTTGCATTGAAAAGAGCTTTTAAGAAGGCAAAAAATAGATATCCCGAAAAATGCGCCTCGATAGAGAACCATTTAATAAAGCTTTCCGCCCTTGAAAAGCAAGGTTGTGATTCGGTGGACGAAATTGCCGAAGAATTTGCTGCCATCATGCGAGATATTTTTGAATGTGAGAGCATTGAAGACGAAAACGACAGAAAAGTCTTAGGCTGGATGGGTTACAATTTAGGCCGCTGGATTTATATACTGGACGCCTTTGACGATATTGAAAAAGACATTAATAATAATTCCTATAATCCCCTGGTAACTCAATATGGTTTTAAAGGCGATAATATAAATGAGTTTAAAAATTCGATACGGGAAAAGGTAAATTTTACTCTGACTTATTCATTAAGCGAGGTAGAAAAAGCATATTCACTTCTTGCTATTGAAAAGAATAAAGGCATACTGGATAATATACTATATTCGGGGTTAATTGTGAAAACAGATAAGGTGTTGCAAGAAAGAGGTATAAGAGATGAAAAAGAATCCCTATAAGGTTTTAGGAATAAAAGAGGGCGCCAGCTATGACGAAATAAAACGTGCATACCGTGAGCTGGCCAAGAAGTATCATCCTGACAGATATCAAAATAATCCTCTGGCAGATTTGGCCGAAGAAAAAATGCGGGAAATCAACGAGGCTTATGATGAGCTCATGAAAAATGCCGGCGGCAGTTATCAGTACAGTTCGGATTATGAGCAATCTTATGACAGCAGTAATGCTTCCGGAGGAACTTACAGACAACAATACCAACAACAGCAACAGCAGCAACAGTCCGGATCTTACTCATATAATACCCAATACCAATATCAGTATGAAAATGAATCCGACCTTGAAAGCAGGGTAAGGATGCATATAAACAGCGGCAACATATCCGAAGCTCAGAAAATACTGGACAGGATGAAAAACAGGAATGCTGCTTGGTACTATTTGCAAGGTCTTGTATTCTTAAGGAGAGGTTGGTATGACAGAGGTTACAGCAATATTCAAAAGGCGGTTAACATGGACCCTGCCAATTTTGAATACAGAAATGCATTAAATAACCTTAATCAGCAATCTGCCGGGTACAGGTACAATAATTATTATAGGAACAGCTATCACAATAGCCCTGACATGTGTAATCTTTGTCTTAATCTCTGGTGCGCTGACAGCTTATGTGAATGCATGGGCGGAGATCTCATAAGCTGTTGTTAAAAATAATCAGGATCGAGGGTTTTAGTTTGGAAAACAGTCCGGATTTAAAAAACCAGAATGAAAAATCAAATAATAATACACGAAAAATTTCTCTGACAGGAATTTTGTCAGCATTCATTATAATAGTATTATTTTTGGAATCAATTGCTCCCACAGGAAGGCTGGGGTTTTATGTTTTAGCAGGCTTCATTCTGTCGGTTATTATTCTGGAAGCCGGTGTAAAATGGGCTTGGGCGGCTTATGTGGTAACATGTGCCGCAGGTTTTCTTATAATCCCGGAAAAGCTCAATGTAATGCCGTATGTATTATTTTTTGGCATATATACAATACTAAAATACCATATTGAATCGCTTCGAAAACCATGGCTTGAAATATTGCTGAAATTTGCCGCTTTTAATATCTTCCTGTGGCCGGCCTGGAGTATGGTTAAGATCTTTCTGCCGCAGTCAATGACTGAAGGGATCATGGTAATCGTAACGGGTATTGTTTCACAAGCGTTATTCGTGTTATATGATATATTGTTTACAGCATGGATAAGGTTTTATTTTGAAAAAATAGCGCCAAAGATCAGAAAACCCTGATCCATAGCCCGCTTTTAAACAGGAGCAATATATCGTGCCAGCTGAAGTATTGTTTATTATATTCATTGAGACAAAACCTGTTTGTCGGGGAGAAGATTGTTAATCACTGTTAAAAAATTAGCTGCGGCGTTTATTGCCGCAGCTTTTTACCATTATAATAATAAAGAGAGCATAGGCAGCGCAGCGACCCTACTGTCATCCTGAATTTTCCTCACCACTCTGATTATAACTCTGAGCGGAGAAAAGCGGAGTAGAAGTATCATATGTAAAGAAATAAGATTCTTTGTCGGTTGTCAGAATTAATATAACTGCTTTAAAGTAATTTTAAATAAGAGGAGATTTATAATGAACGACAGAGCATTACGTGTTCTTGAATACTATAAAATAAAGAAATTGCTCAGTGAAAGGACGGTTTCCGAACTGGGCAGAACGTACGTTGAGAATTTAAAGCCGTCTTCAGATTTTTTTGAAGTACAGGACAGGCTTAAAGAAACCAATGACGCTTCGGCATATTTATGGCGAAAGGGAAGTCCTCCTTTCGGGGGAATCCACGATATAAGAGGATCTTTGAAACGTGTTGAAATAGGGTCTGTTTTGAGTATAGCGGAGCTTTTGAAGATCGGGGATGTCCTGCGCTGCGGAAGGATTATAAAACAATTTCTCACCAATGACGTACCTGCTGATTGGGAAGGCAACATCGCTCTGGAATTAGGCCGTCAGATTACGGGATTCAAGAATGTGGAGGATGCCATATCAAACGCAATAATAAGTGAAGAGGAGATATCTGACAGGGCCAGTCCCGAGCTTTTTTCCATTAGAAGGAGCATCCGGCAGAAGCAGGACGGAATAAAAGATAAATTATTATCCATCATCCGTTCCAATGAATATAAAAAGATAATGCAGGCCGCTGTTGTTACCATAAGAGGTGACCGTTATGTCATACCGGTAAAGCAGGAATACAAAAGTCAGGTTCCTGGTTTGGTGCATGACATGTCAGCGTCGGGGGCCACAGTGTTTATAGAACCGCTGGCGGTAGTTGAAGCAAATAACGAGATAAAGGCTCTGCTGATTCGGGAACAGCATGAAATTGAGCGGATTTTACAGGAATTATCGGCTAAAGTCGCGGAAATACGGGTCGAACTTGGTATTAATGTTGAAATACTGTCCAGGCTGGATTTTATGTTTGCCAAGGCAAAACTCTCCCGGGATATGAACGGGATTTGCCCGAATCTTACAAATGAGAGACAGGTTAAAATAAAGCAGGGCAGACACCCGCTTTTGGACAGGCATAAAGTTGTGCCCATTGACATCGAACTGGGTTATGAGTTCACCACATTAGTAATTACTGGTCCAAACACCGGAGGAAAAACAGTTACTCTTAAAACTGTGGGTTTGTTTGTACTGATGCTTCAGTCCGGATTGCATATCCCTGTACAGGAAGGCAGTGAATTTGGTATATTCGAAAGCGTCTATGCCGATATAGGCGACGAACAGAGCATAGAACAGTCATTAAGCACTTTTTCTTCCCACATGAAGAACATTGTATATATTTTGGACAATGCTGATGAGAATTCGTTGGTTTTATTCGACGAGCTTGGAGCAGGAACCGATCCCACAGAGGGAGCGGCGCTGGCTATAGCTATACTGGAGGGGTTGACCAGAAGAGGCATTTGCACCATGGCAACCACCCATTACAGTGAGTTGAAGATCTATGCCATGACAACAAAAAATGTTCAAAATGCATGCTGCGAGTTTGATGTTGAGACGCTACGCCCAACTTACAGGCTTCTTGTGGGTGTTCCTGGGAAAAGCAATGCCTTTGCGATATCCAGAAAACTGGGTCTGGATCCTTATATAATCCATAAGGCCAAGGAATATTTATCCCAGGATAATATACGATTTGAGGATGTCCTTTCTGATATAGAAAAAAACAGAACACAGGCAGAAAAGGAAAAAGACGAAGCGGCCATGCTCAGGCAGGAAATTGAAAAACTGAAAAACGAAATCAAAAAGGAAAAAGAAAGGATTAACAAAGAGAAAAGCAATATTATCGCTAAAGCAAAGGAAGAAGCGCGAGCTATAATAATGGATGCCCGTTATGAATCGGAAGAGCTTTTAAACCGTTTAAAGGAGCTATATAGTCAAGGGCTTGAGGCAATAAATGAAAAAAATCTTCAGGAAGCGAGGGCAAAAGTCAGAAATCTGGATAATATAGAAGGCCGGCTGGTAGAATCTTATGATTTGCCTGAATATCACGAAGCGCCAAAGGATTTAAAACCCGGAGAAACAGTATTGATGCTTAATCTCAACCAAAAGGCGACTGTGCTTGAGAAACCCGATTCTGATGGACAAGTAATGGTACAGGCGGGTATAATGAAGGTTAAAGTCAATGTTAAACAACTTAAACGCATTGATGAGCAAAAGGAATCCATTGAAAAATTAAACAGGGTTCGGGTAACAGGTGTGAAGTCTTCGCCTGTAAACCTTGAACTGGATTTGCGGGGGCTCAATGTTGAGGACGCCATTGAAAAGGTAGACAAATATATTGACGATGCCGTTATTGCAGGGCTGCATGAGGTGTCGATTATTCACGGAAAAGGGACAGGGACACTTCGAAAGGCCATTCATAATCATTTTAAAGGGCATGCCCATGTAGCGGCATACCGCCTCGGGAATTATGGCGAAGGCGATACAGGTGTTACAATAGTTGAACTTAAATAAGGAGCAGAAGAGAAATGCACGGATTGGGAACTATCGTAAATGTTTTAGCAATAATTATAGGCGTTGTTGTTGGTATTATTCTAAAAAAAGGTATACCGGAGCGTTTTAAAAACACGATTATGCAGGCTATTGGCCTTGCTGTAGTTGTTATTGGAGTTTCAGGAGCTCTCCAGGGTATTTTCAAGGTCACCGAACAAGGAAAGCTTGACAGAAATTACATAACAGAGATGATATTATACCTGGTTATTGGAAGTCTCATAGGTGAAGCCTTAAAAATCGAGGATGGGCTGGACAGAATGGGAATGTGGTTTCAAAACCGTTTTGCGGGAAAGGAATCAAATTTTGCCAAAGGTTTTGTAACTGCAAGCCTGGTTTATGTTGTGGGGGCAATGGCAATTGTCGGCGCCTTGGAGGACGGGCTCTATGGGAAAATAGACATCCTCCTTGCCAAAGCCATGCTTGACGGTATCACTGCTATCGTGTTTTCAGCTACGCTGGGTATCGGAGTCATGTTCTCCGGTTTATCGGTATTGATTTATCAGGGAGGAATCACGGCTTTAGCAGGTGTATTAAAACCGCTGTTAAGTGATGTAGTGGTATCTCAGATGTCGCTGGTGGGAAGTATTCTTATATTTGCTATTGGCCTTAATCTTCTGGAAATAAAGAAATTTAAGGTTGGAAACATGTTACCGGCTATTTTTATTCCGTTAGTATACTCATTGGTTAATAATCTGTTTAGGTAACAGGTGAGGTTATTACGGTACAATAGAATTTTCGGGATTCCTATTGCCTTTCTTAACTCCAGATGCCGCTTTGATCCTCTTATGCCATTCTGAGCGAAGCGAAGAATCATATTAGCCGTCAAAGTGGAAGATCCTTCGAATTTGCTAAGCGCCCCTCAGGATGACATTAATTAGACGGGTGCAAGCGCTCAGCTCAGAATGAAATAAAGAAAGTTTGCGCAATAAAACAATTATTTGTATAATTATATAAACACTTTAATGAAGTGAAGCCAAATTACATATACAAGGAGAGACGTCTATGAAAAAACTCATGCTGGGCAACGAGGCCATTGCCCGCGGTGTCTATGAGGCGGGGGCGACGGTTGCGACAGCATACCCGGGAACTCCCAGTACAGAGATCACTGAAAATATCGCAAAATATGATGAGATTTACTCCGAATGGGCTCCTAACGAAAAAGTAGCCCTTGAAGTTGCTATAGGTGCTTCTATAGGTGGCGCAAGAGCTTGTTGTGCCATGAAGCATGTAGGATTAAATGTAGCTGCAGATCCTTTATTTACTGCATCTTATACCGGCGTGAACGGGGGACTGGTCATATTTGTTGCCGATGATCCCGGTATGCACAGTTCACAGAATGAACAGGATACAAGAATGATAGCTGCAGGTGCGAAGGTTCCTGTTTTGGAGCCTTCAGACAGTAGTGAATGTAAAGAATTCACTAAAGAGGCTTTCAAAATCAGCGAGGATTATGATACTCCTGTTATTGTGAGGCTTACAACAAGAGTTTCACATTCTCAGGGTATAATCGAGCTTTCAGAAAAAGAAAACTATGAAATAAAGCCTTATGTGAAGAATATTGCAAAGTATGTTATGATGCCGGGTATGGCAAAAAAGCGGCATCCTTTGGTTGAAGAACGCACCAAAAAGCTTAAAGAATTCGCTGAGCATTCATCATTAAATAGAATCGAATGGGGCGATAAAAAGGTAGGAATTATCACAAGCGGCATCTCTTATCAGTATGCAAAGGAAGCCTTTGGTGATGTTTCTTATTTAAAACTTGGCATTCTTAATCCGCTGCCGGATAAGCTTATTAAAGATTTTGCAGAAGAAGTGGATACTCTTTATGTAATAGAAGAGCTGGATCCAGTCATAGAGAACCATTGCCTTAAGCTGGGACTTAATGTTACGGGAAAGTCTAAGCTTCCGTTAGTTGGAGAATACAGCACAAGTCTTTTAAGAGAGAATTTATTAGGTGAGAAAGTTGAAAAACTGAATTCAATAACCGAAGAAGCCCCTCCAAGACCACCTGTATTATGTCCGGGCTGTCCTCACCGTGCAACATACTATGTGCTTAAGAAGCTGAAATTAAATGTTTCCGGTGATATTGGCTGCTATACATTGGGAGCTATGGCACCGCTGGAAACAGTTGATACTACTATTTGTATGGGAGCCAGTATCGGTGTTGCCCTCGGTATGGAAAAGGCCAGGGGAAAGGACATGTCACGCAAAACTGTAGCTGTTATAGGTGACTCAACCTTTATCCATTCGGGTATAACCGGTCTAATTGATATAGTATACAATAAAGGAACAGGGACAGTTATTATACTGGATAATTCAATAACCGGTATGACAGGCCATCAACATAACCCGTCTACCGGCTTTACTATCAAGGGAGAGCCAA
>Ga0134100_1001000_pt1 | contig 28966 bp, 22 predicted proteins | sample 11_taG_2_FD_94444 | JGI IMG/M metagenome (GOLD analysis project Ga0134100, IMG submission 94444) | Switchgrass degrading microbial communities from high solid loading bioreactors in New Hampshire, USA - 11_42_5_180_A3 metaG | ecosystem: Engineered > Bioreactor > Semi-continuous > Anaerobic >...
TAAAAAATATGGTTCCAGAGTACATAAAGGTTTTGCATTAGTTCAGGCCGAACTAAATGAATTGTTTGAAAACTAACTTTTACATACAAGAAGTAGTTTACACAAACTTCTTGACACTATCTTATTTTGTATATTTAATTGATTAAAGTTATTTCTTATAATATCTATAATTTCAACATATATTCATTAACTTATAATACCATTTTAAATAGTTATTTTTTCACTATATACCATAATTATATAGGCTATTTTTTTATAGGATTTTAATATATAATATTTCAATAAGTAGTTTGATTTTTGTTGAGTCTACTAAGATGGGGGAATAGTTATGCTGAAAAGAAAAAATCTCTTTAAAGTTAAGCCAGAATCCAAAAAAAATAAGAAAAAGCGTATAGTGAAGCCGATGAAATTAAATTTAGGGATAAATTTTCAAAATAATATAGGTATTGCGCAAAAATTGATTGCTTCTTTTATTGTATTAAGTATTGTACCATTGCTTCTGATTGCAGGATTTTCATATATTAATGCAGAAAAAACTGTAGAGCAAAAAGTAGGCTTCTACTCTGAAAAAATGGTTCAGCAACTGGCTAAAAATATTGATTTAAAAATTAAAGAGATAGAAAATATACCAAAGATGATTCAGTATAACAGTACGCTGATTGATTATCTTCGAAAAGACAAATTCGACAACTTAGTTGAGAAGATTAACACTGAAATAGAAATAGATAATATTTTATTCACTATTGAAAATTCCAATAATAGCATAAAAGGTATTAATATTTATAAAGATAATGGACAGACATTTGGCACAAACATAAATTTAGGAGGAAGCAATACAATTGAGACGTTGAATTCAGAATATGGAGAAATATACAGAGAAATTGTTAATCAATCGACAGATGATGAAATTGTATGGGTTACTGGCTTAAATGATTCATATAGCTATATCATTTTATTAAAATCTATAAAAAATATTGTCGATATTAAACCTATGGCGATTTTGGCAGTTTATATCAGCTCTGAAGAGATCACTTCCTTATTTGAAGATATGGAGTTAAACAATAATGCAAATATATTTTTATTAAACCAAAATAAAAATATAATCGGAGACCTAAATACAGATAATATAGGTACTGAGGTAACGGATGAATATTTAGACAAAATATATGGAGAAAATTTATCCGGTAATTTCAGAGATAACGGTAATATAATAAGTTATTCTACCACCAAAAATGGGTGGAAAGTTATAACTAAAGAGCCGATTTCATCTTTAATGGCAGAAATGAAGAGAGTAAAAAATAGTATTATTTGGATAGGACTTATCTGCATTTTGATTTCTGTAGCCATTGGAATTCTTATATCATTAAGTATATCCAATCCTCTTAGAACGATTATGAACCTTATGGGAAAAGTAGAACAGGGAGATTTGACAGTATCATTGGATCTTACGGGAAAGAATGAAATAGGAAAATTATCGGTCAGTTTTAATAACATGATCAAAAATATTAGAAATTTACTTTTGGAAACCGACAGTATAACGAAGAAAGTAGAGCAAGATGCAAATATTATAAAGAGTTCTTCAGAGCAATCCGCTTTGGCAGCCAGTCAAGTTGCCAGTGCTATCAATGAATTGGCAGAAGGAGCAGCAGAACAGGCAAAGCAGGCAGAAAATACGAATGCATTGATGGATTATCTGGCAAATAATATTAACCATGTTGTAAAAAGAATTGAAGATATTATGAAAACAATTGAACATACCGAAGCTTCCAGGGACTATGCAGCCAAAACCATGGACCAGTTAAATGAGAAAACAAAAAATGCAATAGAATCTACCAATAAAATTAATAGAGAGATACAAGAATTAAATGAAGAAGCAAAAGAAATTATTCAAGTTGTAAAGGTCATTACTGGAATTAGTGAGCAAACAAACCTTCTAGCTTTAAATGCAGCGATTGAAGCGGCAAGAGCAGGGGAAGCGGGGAAAGGTTTTGCAGTTGTAGCAGAAGAAATCCGTAAATTGGCTCAGGGAACTAAGGATGCAACTGGAACGATAAGCCAAATTATATCTAATATCCAACTTAAGACTGAGAGAACGGTATCTGTTGTTAAAACTTCTGACGAAATATTTGAAGAGCAAAAGGAAATCGTATATAAAACAGATCAGGCTTTTAATGAAATGGCGCAGTCTATACAAAAAATGATTACTCAGATAGAAGATATAAATGATAAGATTCAGGATATTGAAGGGCAGAAACAGCAAACGGTTGAAGCGATCGATTATATTTCATCTATTGTACAGCAATCAGCTGCTTCTATAGAAGAAGTTACTGCAACAAGTGAAGAGCAAACCAGTTCAGCCGAGCAATTAGCTGTATTAGCCAATGATTTGTCTTCGGCCATCGAAAACTTGAATAATTCTTTATCTCGGTTTAAAATATAAGTAATATGTATAAAAAGGGGGGAATTATTAGGATTAAATTTAATTAAGAATAATATAATTACATTTTAGGAGGAAGCGCTTATGGACAATTTTATCTTTGAGAACCCTACAAAAATTATTTTTGGAAAAGACATGGAAAATTCAGTTGGGGAAGAAGTAAGAAATTATAGCAAGAAAATTTTGCTTCATTATGGTGGGGGAAGTATCAAAAAAACAGGGTTGTATGATAGAGTGGTTGCATCTTTAAAAGCTGCAGAAATTGAATACATAGAACTTCCTGGTGTAAAACCTAATCCAAGATTAAGTCTCGTGAGAGAAGGTATCAAAATTTGCCGTGAAAATAATATTGATTTTATTTTAGCCGTTGGCGGAGGAAGTGTAATTGATTCTGCGAAGGCTATTGCCATGGGTACTGTTTATGATGGAGATGTTTGGGATTTTTATACCGGGAAAGCTGTTCCTGAGGCTGCTCTTCCTATAGGAACTATTTTAACGATTCCAGCTGCAGGTAGTGAATCCAGCACAGGTTCTGTGATCACCAATGAAGATGGCTGGTATAAAAGGTCTGTCGATTCAACTGTTATCTATCCCAGATTTTCAATACTTAATCCTGAACTTGCCTTTACACTGCCCAAATATCAGGTAGCTTGTGGCGCAGCTGATATTTTAGCCCATTTGATGGAAAGATATTTTACAAATACGAAAAGTGTTGAATTGATAGACAGACTGATTGAATCAACGATGAAAACCATTATTAAATATGTTCCGATAGTTCTTGAAGACTCTACGAATTATGAAGCTTGGGCACAAGTAATGTGGGCAGGAACCGTGGCTCACAATAATTTGTTTAGCACAGGAAGAGTTGGAGATTGGGCTTCCCATAGTATTGAACATGAAATCAGTGGAATCTATGATGTTGCCCATGGGGCAGGATTAGCTGTTGTTTTTCCTGCATGGATGAAATATGTCTATAAACATGATATAAATAGATTTGTTCAATTTGCCGTTAGGGTATGGAATGTTGAGCAAGATTTCTTTGATCCTGAAAAAACAGCATTACAAGGTATTGAAAAACTGGAAGAATTCTTTAAAACCATAGGACTTCCAATTCGTCTAGAAGGTTTGGGAATTACCGATGACAGGTTGGAAGAAATGGCGGACAAAGGTACAGATTCGGACAGAAGGACATTAGGAAATTTTGTAAAGCTTGGAAAGCAAGATGTTTACAATATTTTAAAACTGGCTCAATAATAGAAGTTAAAAGTTAGTATCCCCGGGATACTAACTTTTTTTGGTTATTAATCGGTTATGATGCTTTTTTCCTTAAAAATTGGAAAACGGAATTGAATAAATAGATGTAATTATTACTTTTTTATGGTACAATGAGTACTGGTTATTATGATTTATAAAAAGCGCAACGGAAGGAGCTTACATTATGAGACGAAAGTTTTGCATTGCATTGACCTTTGTGTTTTTCCTGATGAATTTTATTCCTATTGCTGCTCAGGAAGTTTCATTACCTTTACAATCAGAAGCAGTAATTTTAATTGAAGAGAATACCGGTAAAGTATTATATGAGAAAAATTCAACTCAAAAAATGTATCCGGCCAGTACCACAAAAATACTGACTGCATTAATTGCTTTAGAAAATGCAGATTTAAATGAGGTTATTAAAGTAGGTAATGAAGTGTATCAAGTACCTTTAGATGCAAGTAAAGCAGGGCATAATCCTGGAGACGAAATTACTTTAAAAGACTTGCTGACATCTTTATTATTGCCTTCAGGTAATGATTCTGCATATGTTATTGCTTCGTATATATCGAAAAAAACTACTGGCAATAATGAACTGGATCTTAACAGTGCCATTGCACAATTTGCCAATATGATGAATGAAAGAGCCAAGGAAATAGGAGTAAAAGATTCGTATTTTGTCAATCCACATGGGTATCATAACGAAAACCACTATACAACAGCTTATGATTTAGCCTTAATTACAAGGGAGGCTTTAAAAAATCCTGCATTCAAAGAGATTGTAAAACAACCTACTGCAGATATAGGGAACTCATCCAGCCCAAATCAACGAAAATTTTCTTTCAGAAATAGAAATTTACTTTTAGATTCAAGAAATAGTGACACATATTACCCTTATGCCACTGGAGTAAAGACGGGATTCACTGATGAGGCAGGGGAATGTCTTGTTGCTTCAGCAACAAAAGATCATATGAATTTAATTGCCGTATTATTAAAATCTCCTACGGATGCTCGATGGAATGATGCGAAAACCTTATTTGATTATGGATTTGAGAATTTTAAATATTATCAAGTTGCTAAAAAAGGAGATGTGATTGATCGAGTATATGTAGAAAAGCATTCTCCAAAAGGACCTTCTGAATTGGAAGTTCTGATCAAAGAAGATTTTACAGGATTATTTCATAAAGATGATATTTCTCACATAGAGAAAAAAATTTCCTGGAACCAGGAGCCCCTCGTAGCACCGATTACAGAGGGACAGACAGTTGGAGCAGTCACTTTTACTTTGAACGGAGAAGAATTGTCGAAAATAGAGCTTATTGCTAAATATGGAATAGAAAAACGTACCATTTGGGATGTAATGTTTTCTCTTAATGCAGTTCCTTATTGGTGCGGCGGAATAGGTGGTGTTTTTATTATAACCATGATTTCTAATGCAATCAGAAAAAGAAAGAATCGAAGAGGCCTTCATTTTAAATAGTTCATTTATATAAATTATTTTAATATTTTGGAGGGAAAAGTATGGAGATTACAAAAAGAAGTTTTGGAACAACAAAAGACGGAACAGAGGTATTTATCTTCAAACTCTCAAATGCTCAAGGAATGAGCACAGAAATTACTAATTTTGGAGGGATTATCGTCTCTATTTTTGTACCGGATAAAAATGGAAAAGTAGATGATATAGCCCTTGGATTTGACAATCTGGATAGCTATCAGAAACCAGGTCCTTATTTTGGAGCAATCATTGGACGTCATGCGAATCGAATAGAAAATGCTGAGTTTGAGCTTAATGGACAAGTATATCATCTGGTTAAGAATGACGGTAATAATCATCTTCATGGTGGGATCAAAGGTTTTGATAAAGTGGTATGGACTCCGGAAATTATAAAAACTGAAGAAGGAGAAGCATTACAGCTTACGTATTTAAGCAAAGACGGAGAAGAAAATTATCCTGGCAATCTTGAAGTAAAAGTCATCTATTCTTTAAACGATAAAAATGAGTTAAAAATTGATTACTACGCGGTTTCCGACAAAGATACGGTAGTTAATCTTACAAACCATACTTATTTTAATCTTGCTGGTCACGATTCAGGAGATATTCTAGATCATCAACTCATGATTACTGGAGATCAATTTACTGTGATTAATGATGAGTGTATTCCTACAGGAGAAATCAGGGATGTTAAAGGAACACCTATGGATTTTACTACTTTAAGACCAATCAGAGATGGAATTGATTCAGACGATGAGCAAATAAAATATGTTAAGGGTTATGATCATAACTGGGTATTAAATGTTAGTGGCAAAAGTCCAGAAAAAGCAGGAGAATTGTATGAACCCAAGAGCGGAAGATTGATGGAATTTTATACAACAAAACCTGGTGTGCAGTTTTATTCTGGTAATTCTTTTGATGGCTGTGACAAGGGAAAAGGTGGAGTTGTTTATGAAAAATGGGGTGGATTATGCCTTGAAACTCAATATTTCCCCAATTCTTTAAAACACAAACATTTTCCTTCTCCTATTCTTAAAGCAGGGGAAGAGTATAAACACACTACAATTTATAAATTCTCAATAAGCTAAATACGTTAATGGAAAAAAAGAAGGTAGATGTTCCGATAGAAGGAAATCTACCTTTTATTGTTATAATGAATTAGAATTTAATAAAGATGCCTAAAATGCCTGCGCCAATGATGTAAAGGATAGGATGTTTTTTATACTTGATAATGAAATAGAGTAGTATAGCAAATAGCAAGATAGCCTTAAAATTAAATAATTTTAGGAGTGAACCTGTTGCAGCAAATTGAGTGATGCTAAGCAGGGCAATCTTTGCTACTTCAAATCCTGCTGCAGCGATGAGTCCGATGACAACAGGACGTATTCCATTAAGGCTTGCCCGGACAACAGGGTGCTCACTGAATTTCATATAATAATGAGCAATCAGTATGATAATAATAATAGACGGAGTTACGATGCCTAAGGTTGCAATAATAGATCCTATAATCCCTGCAGTCTTATAACCTACAAAGGTAGCCGTATTGATTCCGATTGGTCCGGGAGTAGATTCTGAAATGGCAATCATATTGATTAAATCATAAGAAGAAAACCAGTGATACTTTTCAATAAGTTCTTGCAGGAATGGCAAAGTAGCAAGCCCACCACCAATGGCAAACAAACCAATCTTAAAAAATTCTATAAATAGTAGAAAGTAAATCATTTTGCATCCACCTTTTTACTTTTATTAAGATTTATAATAGTGCCTGTAATTCCGCCAATGATGATCATAATAACCGGCGATAGATCTGTGAAAGTAATTAATAAGAAGGAAAAAATAAAGAATGCGATTCCAATCCAATTCTTGATAGATTGCTTCCACATTTTAACAATAGTACTGGTAATAAGTGCAACTACAGCAACTCTAATGCCGCCCAAAGCATTTTGCACAATGGGGTAGTCCTGAAAATGTTCAAAAAAAGTTGCTATAATAGTTATGATGATTAATGAAGGAAATACTACTCCCAGTGTAGCAGCGATTCCTCCAATGATTCCTTTTCTTTTGTAACCAATAAATGTAGCAGTATTTACTGCGATAACTCCTGGGGTACACTGACCAATGGCATAGTAATCCATCACTTCTTCGTTGGTAGCCCATTTTCTTTCTTCGACAATTTCTTTTTGAATGATAGGAAGCATAGCATAGCCACCACCAAAGGTAAAACCACCTATTCGACAAAAAACTAAAAATAAATCTATGAGTTCTTTCATAAATATGCTCCTTTAGTGATTCTAATTAATGAATACATAGAGATATGATATACTAATTTAGATTTTTTAGTATGAATTTAGATAAAATACTATAAGAAAAAGCTACTGGCAATTCCAATAGCTCAATATTTAAAAGTTTAATTGCTATCATGATCCTGAGATGGGATTTTTGAAAGCAGCATAACAATCAATGTAATCAATATAATAATAACAAATATTCCAGTCATACCTTTCCACATGATTTCCAGTGAAAGTAAAAAGTTATTCAACATAGTATGTATACCCCTTTCTTTTATCGAGTTATTAAAGCATTTTGGTGAGTAGATTCAGAATAATACCTCCTGCTACTACTGAACCAATTTGTCCAGCTACATTTGCACCAACAGCATGCATCAGAAGATGATTTGTGGGATCTTCTTTAAGCCCCATTTTTTGAATCACACGAGCGGACATAGGAAAAGCAGAAATACCTGCAGCACCTACCATTGGGTTAATCTTTTCTTTCAGAAAAAGATTAAGAATCTTGGCAAACAATACTCCACCAATGGTATCAAATACGAATGCAACTAATCCAAGGCACATAATGAACAGAGTATCCAATTTTACAAAAGCTTCTGCAGTCATACTGAAGGATATTGTAATACCTAATAATAAAGTTATAAGGTTTGCCAGGGTGTTTTGTGCTGTTTCTGATAAGCTGTTTAAAACGCCACATTCCCTGATAAGATTCCCGAACATTAAGAAACCGACCAAGGCTACGGAAGTTGGTGCTACGAGACCAGCTATAAAAGTTACGATAATAGGGAAAAGGATTTTTGTTCTTTTAGAAATAGAATTTGGATTATAAGGCATTCTGATGAGTCTTTCTTTTTTGGTTGTAACAAGCTTAATTGCCATGGGCTGAACAATTGGTACCAATGCCATGTAAGAATATGCAGCTACGGCAATTGGGCCTACATATGCTGAACCAAGAACCTGTGATACAAGAATTGATGTAGGCCCATCAGCAGCCCCTATAATTCCGATGGAAGCAGCATCCTTTAAATCAAAGCCCAGTAATGTTGCCATGGATAATGCAAAGAAAATACCAAATTGCGCTGCTGCACCAAATAAAAACATTTTGGGATTACTAAGTAATGGACCAAAATCAATCATTGCACCAATACCGATAAAAAGTAAGATGGGCATGGCTTCCGAAGCATTAATACCTACTTCAAATAACCATTGTATAATTCCGTGAGTTTCTCCAATACCTGTAAGAGTTTGATTTAAAACACCTGATGCAGGAAGATTAACTAAAATGGCCCCAAAACCCATAGGGAGCAATAATGCTGGTTCAAAGTCCTTATAAATTGCTAAGTATATAAGGAGTGCGCCAATTCCATACATAATGATCTGCTGAGGTGTGATTGATAAAATTCCTGACACTAAAAAATCCATAGATTATAATCCTCCTATATTTTAATTTTCCATTCCTCATTATATCATAATCTTCTTAAATGTACAGGTTGAATATAACATTAAAGCAATTTTTACTGGTTATGTAGTTTGAATATTTGACATTCGTAAATTCTTAACGTAAAATGTCATTATTCCAAATGTATTATGAAGCTTAATCGCATATAGAGTATTGCTTTGTAAAAAAGTGCATTAAATAGTGCAATTTTGCTTATAATATTTGGAAATAAATTTTTATATATTAATTAAAATTGTAGTAGGAAATGATTTAAATGAGTTGGAGGAGGTACATAATGGATACAAAAGTATTAGAAAAATATGCAAGACTTCTTGTAAAAACAGGAGTAAATATTCAAAAAGGACAAACCTTAGTGATTTTAAGTCCTATTGAAGCTGCACCATTTACAAGAATTGTTTCTGAAATTGCTTTTAAAGAAGGAGCAAAAGATGTACAAATATTATGGAAAGATGAAATATCTACAAAGATAAAATATCTTCATGCACCAAATGAAGTGTTCGAAGAATATCCCGGCTGGCAGAAAGAGTTTTATAATGGATATGCGAAAGCAGGAGCTTCTTTTTTACATATAAGTGCTACAGATCCTGAACTCCTTAAAGATGTTGACCCTGAAAGGGTTGCAAAATATCAAAAAGTAACCAATATGGCATTAAAAGAGTACAGAGACAGAACCATGAGGAATCAAAATGCCTGGTGCATTGCCTCTATTCCATCGGTCTCCTGGGCAAAAAAAGTATTTCCTGATTTGTCTTCTGAAGAAGCTGTGAATAAGTTATGGGAGGCAATTTTAAAAACAGTTCGCGTAGACGTGGAAGATCCTGTTGCTGCATGGGAGGAACATAAAAAGAATCTGGAAAAGAGAATGGAGATTTTAAATTCCTATAAGTTCCAGTATCTCCATTATAAAAATGAATTAGGCACTGATCTTACGATAGAACTTCCCGAAAACCATATTTGGATGGGAGGAGCAGATTTTACTCAGGATGGTCTTGCTTTTATTGCCAATATGCCAACAGAAGAAGTATTTACTCTTCCTAAGAAAACAGGCGTTAACGGAAAAGTCGTAAGTTCCATGCCTTTAAACTATAACGGAAGCTTAATAGATAACTTTTCTCTTACTTTTAAAGATGGAAGAATTGTAGATTTTACTGCTGAAAAAGGGTATGAAAACTTAAAACATCTTATCGAAACCGATGAAGGTTCTCATTACTTGGGAGAAGTAGCCCTGGTTCCTTATGATTCACCGATCTCTAATCTTAAGATTTTATTCTATAACACATTATTCGATGAAAATGCTTCTTGCCATTTAGCTATAGGTGAGGCATATTCTCCTTGTATAAAGGGAGGAGAAAAAATGTCACGCGAAGAATTAGATAAAGAAGGGGCAAACGATTCTCTTGTCCATGTAGACTTTATGGTGGGAACAAAGGATTTGGAAATTATCGGAACCACCTTTGACGGAAAAGAAATTCCTATCTTTAAAAACGGTAATTTTGCATTTTAGAATTAAAAAAATATTATGTTGCTTTTGTAAAATAGAAAGGTTGAGTTTTTGGAGTAAGACAAATTTTTTTATTTTATTTCAAAATAAAGGGGCTGTGGTATTAGCAAATAGAATTTGTTAATACTACAGCCCCAAAAATTTATTTTGTTTTTAATTCTTTCTGGTATTCTATATAAGCATAAGCCATTATAAATATTATCAGAATAGATAGAGCCGTCATAAAAATGATGAAACTTAAAGAACCTCTGATGAACGAAGTACATACCAGAATTATACCCACCAGCATAAAGCCTATACCGCCGATCCTATGAGTTTTCTTCCATACTTTTTCACTGGCCAGGGTCCAAGGAAGCCTAATCCCTACAAAATAATTAAACCGTAGTTGAGACATGTAATTTCCCATCACTGCAAAAAGGATACCAATGATGAGTTTAATGAAAAAATCCATGTGTTTAATGATATTGAAAGTTGCCAGCACTGTAAGCCAATGTATTGCAACAAGCGTTAATACAGTACTTATAGATATGATAGAATAGGCTTTACTGTGTTTTTTATAATTTTCTTTTTTTGGATCCAGTTTAGGGCCATAAAGCATTAGCAAATAGATCATTGCAGGCAGCGCTGCTAGAAAGAAAATCATATATTTGGAACTATAATCATTTATTTCACCGTTAATGCCCCAGTTCGTAGGAATTTGTTCCGGCAAAAAAGGAAAAACGATAATAGTTCCAATGAAAGAAAGTACAATTAAAAGCCAAATCCATTTATTATGTTTCATAATATCACTCCTTGTCTTTAAAATCATAAATCCACCCAATCAGTTCCTGAAATGCAGTGGTATTAAGGGAATAAATAATATTTTGCCCTTGTCTTTCGGTTTGAACCAGTTCGGCCTGCTTTAATATGTTCAAATGATGGCTTAAAGAAGGTTTACTGATATCGAATTTTTCTGCAATTTCGCCGGCGGTCATATCTTTTTCCCGCAGCAGTTTTAAAATTTTTCTTCTGTTTTTGTCGGATAAAGCTTTAAAAATACTGTCCAATTACGTCACTCCTTTCAATTAGATATTTAGATGATTATCTAAATATCTAATTGAATTATAACATGATTATTTTATTGCTTCAATATAGAATTTGCATCGTTCTCATTTTTAATAGTTTTAGTTAATATAAATAAAATGTAGTTTTAAAATAGGAGGATTTGCATATGGACTATTTTTCATTGCCAATGATTACGCCGGGACAGCATAAATTACCGCCCTTACCTTACCCGTATGAAGCGCTTCAGCCGGTTATAAGTGCTGTAACTTTACGTATTCATCATGACAGACACCATAAAGCCTATGTGGATGGACTGAATAAAGCAGAGCTGAAATTAGTAGAATTGAGGAAAACAGAGGATTTTGATTTAATTAAATATTGGGAAAATGAACTGGCTTTTAATGGCTCAGGACATATTTTGCATAGTATTTACTGGACTATTATGTCTCCTGTTGGAACGGGAGGAAGACCTGGATCTGAAACGCTTAATCAAATCAATCGATATTTTGGAAATATAAATGCCTTTCAAAAGCAGTTTACAAATGCTGCTGAAAAGGTTGAAGGGTCTGGTTGGACGATACTTACATGGCAGCCCACATGGCGCAGGCTGGAAATCCTTCAGGCAGAAAAGCATCAGGATTTAACTCAGTGGAGCGGCATTCCCATATTAGTACTAGATGTTTGGGAACATGCCTATTATCTGGATTATCAAAACAGAAGGCAAGAATATGTAAATGCATGGTGGAAACTTGTGGATTGGACTGAAGTAGAGAGAAGGTTGCTTTTGGCAATGAGAGGACTGGTGCCTATGACAAAGGATGAATATAGATGGTAGACTTGGGGACAATGATGTCCCCTTGTTTCATTTACTCTTCTTGCTGTATAATAAAACATATAAAATAAAAGAAAGGGTATTAAAATGAACTTATTATCCGCTGAAAATATTTCAAAGTCCTTTGGAGAAAAAATATTATTTAAAAATATATCTTTTGGAATTAATGAAGGGGAAAAGGTTGGAGTAATTGGCATCAATGGAACAGGGAAAAGCACTTTCCTAAAGGTTTTAATAGGAATTGAGCCACCAGATAGTGGCACGATCTCTACAGCCAACGGCTTAAGGATAGAATATCTTTCTCAAAATCCGTTTTTTGAAGATGATGCCACCATACTTCAACAAATATTTAGTGGGAACAATCCAGTCATTGAGCTGATTAAAGAATATGAAGATACATTGGACAAGCTTAGTAATGACCAGGAAGATAAAGATTTACAAGAAAAATTATTGAAACTCAATCAAAAAATGGATGCTGCAGATGCCTGGACAATGGAAAGTGAAGCTAAAATGATTTTAACTAAACTGGGGATCACTTCTTTTGCTGCAAAAGTAGGGACTCTTTCAGGAGGACAACGCAAAAGGGTGCCCTTGGCTGGGGCCCTCATTCGCCCATCGGATTTATTAGTATTGGATGAACCTACTAATCACATTGACAACGAAACGATTTTATGGCTGGAAGATTATTTGAATAAGCGCAAAGGTGCATTGATTATGATTACCCATGATCGATATTTCCTGGATCGAATAGCCAATAGGATTATAGAGTTGGACTTGGGCCAGCTTTATGAGTATAAGGGAAATTATAGTGATTTTCTTGAGGCAAAAACCTTGAGACAAGAACAATTAAAGACCATGGAAGAAAAAAGACAAAGTTTGCTCAAAAAAGAACTAGAATGGATTAGGAGCGGTGTGAAAGCGAGAGGAACAAAGCAAAAAGCCAGAATAGACAGATTCGAAAGGTTAAAAGACCAGAAGATCAATATCTCTTCTGACAAGATGGAAATATCCGTAGGAATAAGCAGATTGGGTAAAAAAATTATTGAAGTTGAAAAGATCAGTAAATCTTTTGAAGAAAAATATTATATTAAAGATTTTAGTTATATTCTATTAAAAGAAGACAGGATTGGAATTGTGGGTCCTAACGGCAGTGGCAAATCAACTTTGCTGAATATTATGGCCGGTATCTTAGAGCCAGATTCGGGAAAAGTTGAAATTGGCGAAACCGTGAAAATAGGGTATTATACTCAGGAAAATAAAGAGATGGATGAGAGCCTGAGGGTAATAGACTATATTCGTGAAGAAGCGGAATATATTACTACAGGAGACGGTACTAAAATCAGTGCTTCACAGATGCTGGAAAGATTTCTCTTCCCGTCTCATTTACAATGGACCCCCATTTCAAAGCTTTCAGGGGGAGAAAAAAGAAGACTGTATTTGCTTCGGATTTTAATGGGTGCTCCCAATGTACTCCTTTTGGATGAACCTACGAATGATTTGGACCTTCAAACCTTAGAGATATTGGAGGAGTATTTGGACGAGTTTTCAGGGCCAGTGCTTACAGTTTCCCATGACAGATATTTCCTGGATAAAATTGCAGAAAAAATATTTGCTTTTGAAGGAGAAGGCGCCATAAAAAGTTATCCCGGAAACTATGAAGATTATCAAAGCAGAATTAAGAGTAAAAAAACAGAAGAAAAAAATAATTCTTCTGTTAAAGATGAAAAAAGAGATACGAGGATCAAAAGGAATGATTCAAAGCCTAAATTTACTTATAGAGAAAAGCAAGAGTATGAAAATATAGAAAGCTGGATAGAGGAAGTAGAAAACGAACTAAAAGCAATTGAAGATCAAATCAATCATGCTCAAAGTGATTATGTACTTCTGCAAGAATTGGCAAAAAAGCAAAAGGAATTAGAAACAAGACTGGAAGAATTAATGGAGCGATGGGAATATCTTAGCGAGTTGGCTGAAAAAATTAATGCAAGTAATTAATTCTATTTATCTTTTTCTGTTTGCAACGAATGCAATAATGATTGCCAGGATTGCAGCTAGGCAAATAATTCCACCAAAAATAATTATTATTCCAGAGAATACCAATATTATCAACCCCTTTAGTTTTTTCAATATTATAACATAGTTAAGAGGCTGGAACAATCTTTTCCAGCCTTTCGTTATGCAATAAAAAGATTAATTTGCCTGCAAAGACGAAATATTCATATTTCACAAATGTGACTTAGTTGCTTTTTGTAAAAGATTATTTTTCAACATTTCTTATGAGAAGATTTCTAATTTTTTCATCTTCGTTGTTTTTTAGCATTTCATATCTTTTAATACCTAACTGAGCAAGGAATTGCAATGCATTGAGATTATCAAAAGGAGTTTTCATTGGAGTAGCATTGGCATATTCATCTACCCTTTTTGATCCTTCTTCAATAGAATTAATTGTTCTGGGTCCCCCAACACATCCACCGATACATCCCATACCTTCTATAAAAGTGGCATCCATTTCACCCGCAAGAAGCTTGTCCAGACCATCCTTGCATTTTTTGGCCCCATCAAAGGCTTCCGGCTTAAAAGGAAGATCAGAACGGGGGTCCAGTCTTTTCACCGTTAATTCTACGGCCTTGCTAACTCCTCCTGTTCTTGCATATATCCTTCCGGCAAAAGCTGCTTCTTCTCTGTTATCTTCCGGCAGATTTTCAAGATCTATATCCAGTGCATTAAATATTTCATATAATTCCCTGAAAGTGAGGACAAAGTCAATGGCATCGGCCAGATTCTCCTCTTTTGCTTCATTTTTTTTGGCAATACATGGACCTATAAATACAACTTTTGCATTTTCATTTAAGGCTTTAATGACGCGTCCTGCTGCAATCATGGGAGATACAGCCGGAGACATATGATCCAGTAAAGAAGGATATTTTTTTTGAATCATGCCTACCCATACAGGACAACAGCAGCTAGTAATAAAGAAATCTTTATTATTCTCAATAATATGTTTATATTCATAGGCTTCTTTCATAGTTAAGATATCAGCGAAGGTTGCAACTTCAATCATATCTGAAAAGCCTATCATTTTTAAAGCAGTTCTGATTTTTCCGGGTGTAATTGATGGATCAAATTGACCCACATAGGCAGGAGCGATGGCAGCAAATACAGGGTATTTTTTTTCCTGAAGCAGATTTACAACAGGAATAAACTCAATTTTGTCTGAAATTGCTCCCAGAGAGCATTCTTCTATGCATTGACCACATCCGATACATTCATCGGTACTCATACAATCATGGCTGTGAATTGGACAAGAACCTTCATGGAACCGATTACAGCGTTCACATATATTTTCAATTACCGACACCAGAGGTTTTTTGACTTTATCTAAACTTAGAGCTTGTCTGGCTTCTTCTCTTAATGATCGATCGCTTTTTACAGGATCAAGTCCCATGGATAATCGGATATAATTTTCTACGATTTTTCTTTCTTTTTCATCTTGTATATTTTCAATGATTTTCTGAGGAAGTTCTTCTATTTCTTCTTCTAATTTTCCAAACCAGGCCAGTTTAACAAGTTCATTGAATACTTTCATTTTGTATTTTTGTATATAATTATTTGATGTATTACTCATAGGTACCTCCATTGTTGATTTTCTATTTATAAGATTACCCTATTCTTTTAAAGATATAACTTTTAATTCAGTAAAAATATTGATTTCTTCTGTGAGATATATTATTATTTTTATGTTCGAACGTTTTATATATTTTTAAGTTTAATGTTCATATATATAAATCCGGCGATATGGGCCTGATGTTTCTACCGAACTACCGTAAATAGTTGTAGGCTATATATGCATATTTGATAGGGAGTGATCAATATGAAATATGATGTAGTTATTGTAGGAGCAGGACCGGCAGGAATTTTTACTGCATTGGAAATGGTAAAAAATAAGCTGGACAAAAAAATATTAATCATTGAACAAGGCAGTCCAATTGATCGAAGACGTTGTCCTAAAGAAAAAGCAAAAGAATGTGTGTCCTGTAAGCCTTATTGTCATATTACCACAGGTTTTTCAGGGGCTGGAGCATTTTCCGACGGGAAATTATCTTTAAGCCATGAAGTAGGAGGAGATTTGCCTCAACTCATAGGAAGTGACATAGCACAGAAATATATTCAATATACGGATCAGATCTATCTTGATTTTGGAGCAGACCCCAAAGTAGAGGGACTGGATAATACAGAAAAAGTAAAAGAGATCAGAAGAAAAGCGATTGAAGCTGGACTTAAACTGGTAGACTGTCCCATTAGACATCTGGGTACAGAAAAAGCTCAAGAAATATATTTGAAAATTCAAAGGCATCTTTTAGATTCAGGAGTAGAAATCAGATTTCATACGGCTGTAACGGATATTGTTGTTGAAGATGGAGCAGCAAAAGGGGTTATAGCTGTTGATGCCGGAAGCAAAAAAAATGAAAATATTATTTATGGGGAGAGGATTGTAGTAGCTGCTGGCAGAAAGGGAGCGGATTGGCTAAAGACCATGTGCGAAAAACATGGCATAGCTCACCATGCTGGAACGGTAGATATTGGTGTAAGAGTAGAAATTCGTAATGAAATAATGGAGAAAGTTAATAATGTTCTTTATGAATCTAAACTAATAGGATATCCGGCACCTTTTAAAAATAAAGTAAGAACTTTTTGCCAAAATCCAGGAGGGTTTGTTAGTCAGGAAAACTATGACAACAATCTGGCAATCGTGAATGGCCATTCTTATAAAGAAAGAAAGTCAGACAACACTAATTTGGCTATCTTGAGTTCACATAATTTTTCAGAACCTTTTAATCAACCAATCGAGTATGGCAAAAAGGTTGCGGAATTGGTTAACATGCTTGGCAATGGCAGAATTCTGGTTCAAAGATATGGAGATATTTTGGATGGTAAAAGAACATGGCAGGAAGAATTGGATCAGTCCAATGTAAAGCCTACACTCCCTGACGCAGTTGCTGGAGATTTGACTTCTGCTATGCCTTATCGAACGATGATGAATATACTTAATTTTATTGAAGCCATGAATATTGTAGTTCCTGGATTTGCCAGTCGTGAAACTCTGCTTTATGGACCAGAGATTAAATTTTACAGCAATAGAATTAATTTAGATAAGAATTTTGAAACTAATATTAAAGGGTTATATTGCCTTGGAGATTCCAGTGGATGGACCAGAGGACTGATGATGGCATCGGTGATGGGTGTTTTGATGGGAAAACATTTATCTGAATAAGAATTTAAGCAAGATGGCAACTGTTTCGCCTTTGAAAGCTTGTTTCCTTTTATGAAGACGAAGTTTTCTATCTAAAAATATAAGGACTCCTTGTGGAGTCCGCTTAAAAGGGGGGATTTGGGAAGGTATTTATTGCTACGATTTTATTATAGTTATAAAATATGAATTAGATATGAACAGAACATTACAGGTTGATGAAATTTAAATATGTAATGTTCTTTTTATTTTTTCTTTTATTCGATCCGGCAGTTTATAGTATAAACTGATTAGAATCAGTGCAATGGACATCAAAACAATAAAGACAATGAGCGACCAGGAAAGATGTATCTTTCGATTGGCCTGAAAGTCAAGGATGCATTCTAATGCCGCGGAAAATAATGATATGCTTATGCATAAATGAGCAGGAACAAAAACAAACTGATTTTTTAACCTGCTTCTGTTATAAAGATATAAAAGAAGCAGTAAAACCAGCACTGCCAATATTGTAATTGGAAGGGCGTAGGAGTAAAACCAGGTAAGTTTCCCGTCTACATGATCCAGGCCATAGGTTAGACAGAGCGTAATGAAACCTAAGGATAAAGTAGAATAATACTTGCTACGAATATATCCAAAAAGAATAGAGATATAAAACCAACCTGAAATAACACTTATGATACTGTAAGTAATAGCAGGGGGAATGACCCTGAAAAAAGACCGGATGGTCATTAAAACCAGTACTGCACTGAATATTAAAATTGATAGGGTAAAGAAAACCTGATTCTTTATCTTTAAAAGGTTTTCAAAATATATATTCTCTGGTTGAGGAAACTTATTTTCATAAACTGGCTGATTTGCATCATCATTAATTTTTGGCATAGGAAAAGCGCATAATGGACAATTTTTAACTGTATGCTCCAATTCCACTCCGCATTTTGGACAGTACGGCATACCATCACTCCCTATTGGTTTCTATTTTTACGGGAATATTCATTTTTCGAATTTTACGGAAAAAGATTTTTTCTATTTCTGTATTTTTAGTTAGACTTCCGAAAGAAATATAAAGCTTGTCTTTATAGCTTACAACCCCAACTTTTATAATATTTCCTCTGCTGGGAGGCGGGTAGAATTCAAACCGTTCGATCAGGTGCTCTATGGATTTGGGCATGCTAATAAGACCAAGGTTTGAAATACTGCTTGTATAATTTCTTTCAGCATATTTATTGTATAGAACGGGCATAAGCAGATTTTTGATAAAAAGGGGCGTTAGTCTTATAAAAAGGGACTTTTCATTTTTTACATTTTTATGGATATATTGACTGATATTTTTAGGGGTTACCGCTATTTTCATATAGCTTTGGATGTAATCGATCATTTCATGAATAGAATAAGTCCCTAATCGAAAATCAATCTGAGGGGTAATACTTATAAAAAAATTTCTCATTGTTTTTGAGGGATAAAGATTTCTTAGGTTTACCGGAAGATTCATAACCACCGGATGCCGAACTTTTATTTTATGAATATGAATATATTCTTGAATAGCATCAAAATATAAAGCCAATAAATATTGCGTTAAAGAAGCATGGTGTTCTTTTGCAGCAGCAAGAAGGGGTTTTGCGGGTATAATGCCTGTAATAATATGGTATTCTCCTTTGGAATTAAGTTTAAAAGGAAAATGGAAAGCCTTATTGAGCTTTGGAGGATCCGGTATATTTTTTTGGTAATATTTATGGAAAGCGTCTTCAGCCTCTTCCTGGTCTATTGGCTCATGGGGAAAAAATATCCCATTCTTTTCATCAAGGGATAAATCATTGTCAAGAAGTCTGAAATATTCTACGAGCAAAGATTTTAAAAAGATAACAACCCCTGTACCATCCGTAATGCTATGGGATATTTCGACACTGATTTTTTTATCATAATACAGCACTCGGAAAGGAAAAGACTTCTTACGTTTGTAAAGCATGAACATGCAAGGATAAAAGGTTTCTTTTTCCACTAAGGGAGAGTTTTCTGTATATTCAAAGTAATACCAGAAAAGTCCCCGCTTAAGATTTACTTTATAATAGGGGAAGCGTTCTATGATATTGTTTAATGCTGTTTGCAAAAGTGTGGGATCGACTTCCTCATATAAAGTAGCAGAAACCCGAAATACCGTAGATACCCTTGTAGAGGTAATAGAAGGGTATAATTTTCCGGCATTGTCGAGTTTGTACCAATTTTTCGTGTGTTGCCTCATACAGACCACCCAGTAATTTCATTAAATTAATTTTGTTGTCCACGATTCGCAATTCCATACTTCGGTTGCTATGTCAGAATAGAATTCTGGTTCGTGAGAGATAAGAAGAATACTTCCTTTGTAAGCTTTTAATGCACGTTTTAATTCAGATTTTGCATCTATATCCAAATGGTTGGTGGGTTCATCAAGAACCAGCAGATTTGTTTCTTTGTTAATTAGTTTGCAGAGTCTTACCTTTGCTTGTTCGCCGCCGCTTAAAACCATTATTTTACTTTCGATATGTTTTGTAGTCAAACCACATTTGGCCAAGGCGGCACGAACTTCGAACTGAGAAAAAGAAGGGAAATCTTTCCATATTTCTTCTATACAGGTATTATAATTACTTTTTTTGATTTCCTGTTCAAAATAACCTATATGAAGATAATCACCTAATTCTACGGAACCTGAAAGTGCTTTGATTTCTCCCAGGATGCTTCTTAGGAGGGTAGTTTTCCCAAGACCGTTGGCCCCTACCAAGGCTATTTTTTGACCTCTTTCCATTTTAAGATTCAGAGGCTTGGAAAGAGGTTGGTCATAGCCGATGACCAAATCTTTTGTTTCAAAAATTAATTTCCCTGAGGCTCTGGATTCCTTGAAATGAAATTCCGGCTTTGGTTTTTCTTTGGCTAATTCTATGATCTCCATATTATCAAGTTTTTTCTGCCTGGACATAGCCATATTTCTTGTGGAAACCCGGGCTTTATTTCTGGCAACAAAGTCTTTTAGTTCAGCAATTTCCTGTTGTTGCCTTTTATATGCGGCTTCTAACTGCTGTTTTTTTGCTTCATAAATCTGCATAAAGTTATTATAATCTCCGACGTAACGATTTAATTCTTGATTTTCCATATGGTAAAATAAATTAATAACACTATTTAGGAAAGGGATATCGTGAGATATAAGAATAAAGGCGTTTTCATATTCCTGAAGAAAACGTTTCAACCATTCAATATGTTGCTCATCAAGGTAATTGGTAGGCTCATCCAAAAGCAATATATCAGGTTTTTCTAAAAGAAGTTTTCCAAGCAACACTTTTGTTCTTTGACCGCCACTTAAATCATTTACGTCTCTATCCAATCCCACATCTTCCAGCCCTAATCCTCGTGCAATTTCCTGAACTTTGGCGTCAATCATATAGAAATCATTATGGGTTAAAATATCTTGAATCATTCCAAAGTCTTCAAGCATTTTTTCCAGTTCTTCCGGATCAGCTTCGGACATTTTTTCACATAACTCATTCATTTCTTTTTCAAGATCAAATAGATATTGAAAAGCACTTTTTAATACATCTCGAATTGTCTGTCCTTTTTGGAGTACCGTATGTTGGTCGAGGTAGCCTACCCGGACACGTTTTGCCCATTCAATAGTTCCCTGATCTGGTTCAAGTTTTCCGGTAATAATATTCATAAAGGTAGATTTTCCTTCTCCATTGGCTCCAATTAGGCCGACATGTTCTCCTTTTAAGAGACGGAAGGACACATTGTTAAAAATAGCTCTGTCTCCAAAGCCATGACTTAGATTTTCTACAGTTAAGATACTCATATTCTGCTCCTTATCTTATGAGAAATTTCAAATGTTATTATACACTGGATGATATGCGGGAGTAAACCTTTCTTTAAGAAAGAGGCACAAAAAAACTAAGAACTCCAGAGGAGCTCTTAGTTTACTCGGTTTTAATTGCACTTAAGGCTGATAATTTCATAGCTCTTCGGGCAGGGAAGTAGCCAGCGATCATACCAATCAAGCTGCTAAAAATTAATGCCGCGCCCAAAAGCCATACAGGAATAACTGAAACATAGGTTTTTACGCCTTCTTCTGGAGAACCTACAAACATATTTCCTAAAAGATCTCCTGAACCGAATCGATTAAGAAGATAAGAGATCAGAAGGCTAATTAAAATTCCTATCAGTCCTCCTAAGAATCCAATCATTCCTGCTTCTATTAAGAACATCTTTTTAATGTCTGTAAGGATAGCACCTATTACTTTCATTATTCCAATTTCTCTTGTTCTTTCATAGATGGACATGATCATCGTATTCGTAATACCCAGAGCGGCAACAAAAAGAGAAACTGCACCTATGCCTCCTAATACCATTTGAATGCCTTTATACATATTTTTTACTTCTTTTAGTCCGTCTGACATACTGTATGCTTCAAATCCCATATTGCGGATTTGCTCTAAAACTCCTTCTACGGAATGGACATCATTTGCTTTTACTCTCACAGTTTGATAGGTGAATTTATTGTCATTTCTTTTCTTTGTAATTTTATCTCCGTTGGCTTTCTGCAATTTCTTCTCATAATCCCGTTGCTGCAGGATGAGTTTTTTTACAGATTCTACAGGCATATAACAACGGTAATTGGTTTCGTAATTTTTTTCTTCCAACATACCTATTACCTTAACATTAGTGGGGTGAGGTGCTTTTACAGCTGGCTTTTCAACATTTCGCTCTCCATAAGATTGGTCGAAAGTGATTTTTACAACTTGATCCATCATTTCAAAGGGCGCCTCAACGTCTCCATCCCAAAAAAATCTTCTTCTATTGTTTGACCCGATTTTTTCAAACCACGTTGCGATTTGACTGCCGGCAATCATTACCATCCGATCATCTTCGTTAAATTCTCTTCCTTCTTCCACACTATAGCCAAGAGCTTTCATAGCCGCTGGGGTAATGCCTATAATATCAATATTTGCTTTATATCTTCCGACTACAGCAGTCACATATATAGATAATTCAGGCAGTACCATTTCCACATTGGGGAGGTTTTCAAATTCAGCCACTTCTTCATCAGTAATAAAGGGAGTTTCATCGTAAGATGTCCTTTTACTGTAGTCTGGCCAGACTTCGATAACAGATAAATCTCCCCAGCGTTTCATGGAATTTTCTAAATTCACATTCATTGCAAAACCTAAAGAAAGCATGAGGACAATTGAGCTGGTACCAATAATAACCCCTAATATAGTAAGGGAGGTGCGCAATTTGCGCCGCCACAAATTGCGCATACTCATCAGTATTAAGTCTATGCTATTCATCTAAGGTCATCTCTTTCTGTTTTCTTTTTTTCTTTATGAAAATGAATGCTCCAGCTCCTAAAGCAACCACAATTACGGTTATGATCCAGACAACAGGTTTTTTATAAAACGGTTTATTTTCCATGTCAGGAGGCATCATGCCGTCTGGTTCCATACCCATTTCTTCCGGAGAAAAAGATTCAGAGACATTCATTGTAAATGGAACTCTTAATTCTTGTTTTTCACCGGTTATTTCTTCATAAGATACAATCAGTTCTCCATTACATTCACCAGCTTGAGTTGGAATAATAACGCCTTCAAAATATTCTGAGTTTCCTTGCTCAAAGTTTCCTACGAATAAACTGGCTTCCTGTTTTTCAAAAGGTCCTTCTAAAGAGATCAAAAGGTTTTTTATATTTGTTCGGCCTGTATTGAAGATTTGAGTGATGACATAGGTAGGAGATCCCACCATTACTTCTCCATCAATTCTTATTTCTCCAATATCAATTTGAGTACTTTGTTGTACGGGAATACCGATTTTTGCTGTTTCAGTATAGGCTTCTCCGTTCGCATCTTCATATTCCATTTCAACAGTTACTTCATAAGTTTTCGGACTGGCATCGGGGACAGTATACATACGGACATTTTTTATGATTGTGGCACTGGGACTAAGTTCAGCAATATAGAACATATTGCTTTGTCCGCTTACAGGGGTGAAAACGGTACCAGTGTCCTCCTTATCATCCTTACCTTTTTCATTAATGGTCAATGTAGCTTTGAGATTTTGAACGACTTTGGAGCCATGGGTATTGGTGAATCCCAAACTTAGATCGAATTCTTGACCAGCCCTTACAATTTGAGGATTTACAGTATATTCTCCTATAATCACCCTGGGTTTACTTTTAGAGTTTCCGTTTTTATTTCCATCCACATTAATTCCGGCATATTGGCTGAAAGTTACTACATCGGTTGCTCCCTGGTAGGGGAGATATTCTACTTTGATTTCAAGCGGATAGTTTCTGTATTCAGCATCACTGCCTGCCCAAAAAGTTGCTGAAAAATTCTTTTTGGCACCAGCATTAAACTCCTTTAAGGAATAAATATTTTGAGATTTAGGTTTTAAGATTTCTCCACCGTCAAGGGTAATTTTAACATTCTTGGCATTATATTTAGAGTTGTTTACCAGAGTGAATCCAATAGTAAAATCTTCTCCAACGCCCACTGAATAATCTGGAGCAATAATATTTTCTATAAATAAATCAGAAACACCAAAGGCTTTTCCATTTAATGAAACAAAGATCTGCTGTGTACCTTTTTGAGCTGTTGATGTACCGTCTGCATAGGTATATTCAATATTGACCGGTTCAACATTTCCTTCTAATGTACCTGCTGCCATTACTTTAAATTGAACAGATTTTGTTTCTCCCGGATTAATGCTGGATATGTAGGAAGTACTGCTTCCTTCTATTACAGACAGCCCGTCTTTTTTTAATCCTGTTAAGGTAATTTGCACATTTTTAGCAGCAGCTTTTCCCTGATTGCTTGCGGTAATTTCCAAAGTAGCAGGCTGCCCGGGAGTAATAGGCGCAGTGTTTTTTACACCAAAACTAAGACGAGCAGGCATTTGGGTTTCTGACACTCGAACATATACGGTATCAGTCCCTGAAAACTTATCATCGGAGGAGTTGGTATATTCATATTTTATAGTAATGGGATAAACTCCGGGTTCAGCGGTACGATCTGCCTGAACACCGAATTCTAAATAGTTGATGCCATCTTTTCTTATGGAACTAAAATATAATTTTTGTATATCTTTAACGAGAATGGGGAATTTGTCCCCTTGTTTGCTGGATTCAATAGTAACCGTTACATCTTCAGCTGTAAAACCTCCGGCATTTACAAAAGGAAGGCTTACTTTTTTATATTCTCCTGCACCAAGTTCAATGACTTCATCATTTACAAGGGAAATACGAGGTTGATATTTTTTGGTGTCTATTATAGTAACTGAATCGTCAATTGCTTTACTTCCTTCAATAGTTTTAATTGGAGTTGCTGGCTTTCCAGTATCATCTATTTCTTGATAAGTAATTGAATATCTTATAGTTCTATTGCCTCCGCCTTTATATTCCAATTTTCTGGAAATGTATGGCAATTCCTTATCCGAGTTGCCAGGCGTTAAGTCTGCTGTTATATCAGTACTTCCAAGGCATCTAAATCCGTTGCCAAATTCGATAGATTTTAGACGAACTGATCTTGTGCTAGTTGCTGCATTAGAGACTTTAATTTCTACTGTAAGTGTATCTCCAGCCTCGAGTTTATTACTAGGCACATAAATTTTATCTATCCAAGTACTCACTTCTACATGTTGATCTACTTCTAACGCTTGTATCATTTTAAATGGGAAAAGACTAAATGAAAATATAAGTAGTATAAAAATAGCCAATAGATTATTCTGCTTTTTCATAAATCATTTCATTCCTTCCGTCGTTTTTTGTTCTATGGAGATGATTTCTCCGTCTTTCATATGAATAAGCCGATCGGCATAATCAGCAATTTCCGTATCATGTGAAACAACCACCATGGTTTGATTATACTTTCTTGCCATACTTGTCATAAGTTCTAGTATTTCAATTGTAGTATTGGTATCGAGATTTCCTGTGGGTTCGTCTGCAAAAATAATGGTAGGACGATTGACAAATGCTCTGGCAATACTCACTCTTTGCTGCTGGCCACCACTCATTTCATTGGGCTTATGCTTTAAACGGGAACCCAAACCTACGGCTTCCAGCATTTCTTTTGCCATAGTTTCTCTTTTTTTCTTTGGGACTCCTTGGAAAACAAGGGGTAGACATACGTTTTCCAATGCAGTAAGAGAAGGTATTAAATTATAAGACTGAAAAACAAAGCCTATGTACTTTTGTCTAAATTTGGCAAGCTGTGCTTCATTCATCTTCTCAATATAGTGCCCTTTTATTTGCACACTGCCTTTTGTAGGCTTTTCTAATCCGGCTATCATATTGAGCAGAGTAGATTTGCCTGAACCCGATGTACCCAGCAGACAGCAAATCTCTCCTTGAAAAATTTGTAAATCTATTTGCTTTAAAGCGACAATTGTTTCTTGCCCCATGCGGTATACTTTTCTAATTCCCTGTATGTTAATAATTGGATCCAATTACATTCCTCCTTTCTAATTTTCTAATTTTTGACACACGGCTTCATTTTACCATATATTTCATCGGATTGTGTTAAAAAGGTATTAAATAAGTATTACGAATTGCTTATTTATATAAAGGAAATATTGAATTTTTTTAGTACTTTTTTCATACATTAATAATATCAAGATCAGTTGAGAGAGGATGTTAATGTTAAAAGGAATGGCTTTATTGGAAATAGGAAAATTTTTTTTGCCCCAAGGAGCAGTCTTTGCACCGATCAAAAATTATAATAATTATTCTTTTATTCAAAAAGGAGATATTGATGGAGATGGGGATGAAGAAATTATTGTTGGCTACTTGTGGAGAAAGCAACCTTTTGTAATGATTTTAAAAAACATAAAGAACAGATGGTACAGGATATCAACGATCAAAGGTAATGGCTATGATATTCATTCCATAGAACTTGTATCAACTTCAGAAAATAGAAGGAGCCAAAAAGATTTGATTATAAAATGGATGAAAGATAAGAAGACTCTTGCAACGAATGTTTTTACATGGAAAGCAGGTAAATTACATAAACTTGAAGAAGAAACCAGATATAGCAGAAAAGAAGAAGTGCTTGCTAATGTGGAGAATCTTCATCCAATTAAAGCATATCAAATTGGAGGTGTTCTGTGGGGGTATATCGATGACTCAGGAGAGATTGTGATTCCTCCTCAATACGATTATGGAGAACCTTTTCAAGAAAATGGATTAGCAGTTATAAGTGTAAATGAATTATATGGGGTGATTGACTTAGAGGGAGCTTATGTGATTTCGCCACAATATTCATATATCGGAGAATTTTCAGAAGGGCGAGCTCAAGCTAGAGACGGAAATGAAACTAGATTGATCGATGAGAAAGGTAATATTTTATTTTCAACCAATGGAAATATATTGCCCATGATCAATAATAGAGCTTCATTCTCTATAGTGGACAAAGAGAATGAATGGAAGTACGGATATATTGATCGGGAAGGCAATGTTGTCATACCGCCTCAATATAGATATGCCAGAAGTTTTGAAAATGGAATGGCGGTTGTTGAACATCTGAATGGAGAGTTTTCAATCATTGACAAGGAAGGAAATATAATTTCTCATTTAGATTATGCGTTTGTTGGGGGGATAGGGGAAGGGTTGCTCTCCTTTCAAGAGGCATTCGGTGAAAAATATGGATATATCGATCTAGAAGGAAAAATTATTATACCTGTTCAATTTGACATTGCTGAAGAATTTAGAGATAAAAGAGCTGTGGTAGGCATTCAACAGGATATAGGTTTTCATTATGGATTGATTGATCAGCAGGGAAAATACGTTATTTCGCCTCGATATAACTATATCCGAAACTTAGGGGAAAACCGTATTGCTCTGGGAATTCCGGCTCATGAAAACAATCCTGTTTGGGCTGATTCTAAATATGCAATTGGTGATCTGGACGGAAATGTTTTAACGGACTTCATTTACTATGATCTTACAGATTATAATAAAGGGTATGCTTCTGCCAATGACGGCCAGAGAACATTTTTTATTAACAGAGAAGGCAAAAGAGTGAGTCGTTTGCCTGTAGTTAAAGGAAATGGTTCTCTTGTTTTTGAAGGAAAGATCATAAAAGGAAATATTGATTACAGATTAATCTATTTAGACAGAGAAGGGAAGGTCATTTGGCATGAGGAAAACTCGATTCAATTGAATGAACAGTTCAGAGTTCAGGAAAGGAAATATGCTCCCAATAGATATTATGTAATATATTATCCTGAAATTATAGGTATCAAAGATGAACTCACAAGGAAGCAGGTGAACGAAAAACTTCAGAAGATGTCAAAAGGGGAAGATATTTATAAAGATGAAATAATGGATTCAACTTATTATGGAGATTACTTAGTATCTTTTTTTAAAAATAATTTAATTGGTATTGAATTAAATGGGTACAGTTATACCTTCGGAGCAGCTCATGGTATGCCGACTAAAATTTGTACACACATTAATTTAGAGACAGGAGAATTTTATGAACTAGGAGATCTTTTTAAGAAAAACAGTAATTATGTAGAGATTTTAAGTAAAATGATCAGAGATCAAATTATGGAAGAAGGAAAAGATTCTTACATCTGGTTGGATAGCTATCAGGGCATTAGACCCAATCAATCCTTCTATATTACCGATTCTGCTCTTCATATTTACTTTGACCCTTATGAAATTGCTCCTTATGCAGCGGGATTTCCTACGTTTGCGATTCCCTTTAAAAACATTATGAATATAATCGATACGGAAGGTGATTTTTGGAGAAATATACAAGGGGATTGATTATATTATATTGTGAGAAGGATCAGGCGGCCCACTGGCTGCTTTTTTATATATAGGAAATTTCTCTGGATTTCCTATACAATAAAAATCCTTTTGAGCAGGATGGAAACTTTGGCGTATTGTATTTTGTCGGCTTTGCCAATCACGTTCAGTGCGAAAGATCTATTTGCTGATCTACTGGATATGGCTATAATAAATTATAATTAAATAATAAAATTATAAAAAATGTTGACAAAAAGTATTTAGATGTGTTAATATAACACTCGCGCTGTTGAGAGATGTTAATTAACTTCGCAGCTATGCGATGAATTGAATGAATTGGAAGTATTTTCCGCTTGATTTAATCAATTCAACGTGATAAAATGTAGTTCCTGTCGCCAAGAAACCTAGCGGTGGGATTGTTAGAAAAAGTTTTAAAGAAATTAATGAGAAAAACAGTTGACTTAAAAACTAAAATGTGATATACTTTATTCTTGTCGACGAAAGATGACAAATAACGACAAGCACTTCGATCTTTGAAAACTAAACAGCACACTAAATTAAACCCAATCAATTCCATTGATTGAAGGATAGAAAAAGCTAGCAAAAACTAGCAAGGATTATAACATGAGAGTTTGATCCTGGCTCAGGA
>Ga0134100_1001006_pt1 | contig 28898 bp, 28 predicted proteins | sample 11_taG_2_FD_94444 | JGI IMG/M metagenome (GOLD analysis project Ga0134100, IMG submission 94444) | Switchgrass degrading microbial communities from high solid loading bioreactors in New Hampshire, USA - 11_42_5_180_A3 metaG | ecosystem: Engineered > Bioreactor > Semi-continuous > Anaerobic >...
GCCCCGCACAGTATCCTCTCCGCAACGGTCCCGGTCTGAACGACGGGGGAACGATCGGGGGGGCGGGGGGCGGGGGGCGGGTCCCGTATGGGGGACGAGGTTTCCCCCCGGGGCGCGGCGGGGGGACGATACGGCTGTTTCACCACGGACCTGCCGGTTGCCGAGGCCGTTCCCCGAGCAGCACACGCTGCAGGGGACGGCCCTTTCCTCTGCTTCGGCCCCGGCGCCGGGCGCGGCGGGATTGTCCACCGCTTCCCCGGTCTACCCCTCCGCCTTCGTGCGTACGGTTGGACAGAGGTGAAGCCTGCATGTCGAAACCGTGGCACCGGATGGGGGCGGACGAGGTCTCCGCCGCCCTGGGAAGCGACGTGGCCGCCGGCCTCTCCCCGGAGGAGTGCCGGAAGCGGCTTCAGGAGTTCGGCCCCAACCTGCTGGAGGGGGCGCCCCCGGTTCCGTGGTGGCGCATCCTGCTGGCGCAGTTCCAGGACCTGATGGTGATCGTGCTCCTGGTGGCCACCGCCATCTCCTACGGCATGGGGGAGACGGCGGACGCCATCACCATCGTCGTGATCGTCGTGCTCAACGCCCTGCTCGGCTTCGTGCAGGAGTACCGGGCCGAGCGGTCGCTGGAGGCGCTGAAGGACCTGACCGCGCCCACGGCGCGGGTCCGGCGGGGGGGCCAGGAGCTGACCGTGGCCGCCCGGGACCTGGTCCCCGGCGACCTACTGCTGGTGGAGGCCGGCGACCGCGTTCCGGCCGACGCCCGCCTGGTGGAGGGAAGCGGCCTGGAGGTGGAGGAGGCGGCGCTCACCGGGGAATCGCTGCCGGTGCGCAAGTCTGCCGCCTGGGTGGGCGGGGAGGACGTCCCCCTGGGCGACCGGCGCAACATGCTCTATATGGGAACCACCGTCACCCGGGGCCGGGGGGCCGCCCTGGTGGTGGCCACCGGGATGGAGACGGAGATGGGCCGCATCGCCGGCCTGATCCAGGAAGTTGCGGAAGAGGAGACCCCGCTGCAGCGGCGGCTCGCCCAGCTGGGCAAGTGGCTGGTGGCGGGCTGCCTGGCCGTCTGCGCCGTCGTGGTGCTGGCCGGCCTCCTGCGGGAGGACGCGCTCACTCGCTCCGGGCTCTCGCAGCTTTTCCTGGCGGGCGTCTCGCTCGCGGTCGCCGCCATCCCCGAGGGGCTGCCGGCCATCGTCACCGTCTCCCTCGCCCTGGGCGTGCAGCGGATGATCCGGCGGAGCGCCATCGTGCGAAAGCTCCAGGCCGTCGAGACCCTGGGCTGCGCGACGGTGATCTGCTCCGACAAGACCGGGACCCTCACCAAGAACGAGATGATGGTGCGGACCGCGTGGGTGGCCGGCCGGCGCTACACCGTCACCGGCGACGGCTACCGGCCGGCGGGCGAGTTCCTGCTGGACGACCGGCCGGTGAACCCGCAGGAGGACCCCGACCTGGCCCAGGCGCTGAAGTCGGCAGCCCTCTGCAGCAACGCCCGGCTGATTCCGGCAGGGCGCGACCGCCGCGGCGGGCGGCGCAAGGCGCGGGCGGGCGCCCTGGGGGCCGCGGCCCCCGGCCGGGGCGAATACGCGATTCAGGGCGACCCGACGGAGGGCGCCCTGGTGGTGGCGGCGCAGAAGGGCGGCTACCGCCTCCCCGCCCTGCAGGAGCGCTACCCCCGCGTGGTGGAGGTCCCCTTCGAGTCGGAGCGGCGGCGCATGAGCGTGCTCACCGGGGCGGACGGCGGCGGTCACGCCGTGCACGTGAAGGGCGCCCCGGACGTGATCCTCGAGCTCTCGACGCACCTCCTGCGGGACGGGCGCATCGTCCCCCTGACCGACGCCGACCGGGAGGCCATCCTCGCCGAGAACCTGCGCATGGCGGGCGATGCCCTGCGGGTGCTGGCGGTGGCGTTCCGGCCCTGGCCCGGCGGAGGACCGGCGGGGCGGAATGGCCAGGCTGGCCGTGCGGCTTCGGCGACACGGCCGGAAGGGCCGGCCGGCCCGGGGGAGCAGGAGGGCCTGTCGCCGGAGGCCCTGGCCGACCTCGACACCGACGAGGCGGCGGCGGTGCTGGAGCGGGATCTGGTCTTCCTCGGCCTGTTCGGGATGATCGACCCGCCGCGCCCCGAGGTGAAGAAGGCCGTCGCGGCGGCGAACCGGGCCGGCATCCGGACCGTGATGATCACCGGCGACCACCCGGCCACCGCCCTGGCCGTGGCCCGGGAGCTGGGCATCGCGGGGCCCGGGGACCGGGCGATGACCGGCCAGGAGCTCGACCAGCTCACCGGGTCGCAGCTGATGGACGCCGTGCAGGAGTGCAGGGTGTTCGCCCGAGTCTCGCCGCAGCACAAGCTGCAGATCGTCCGGGCCCTGAAGGCGCTGGGCGAGGTGGTGGCGATGACGGGCGACGGCGTGAACGACGCCCCTGCGGTGAAGGAGGCCGACATCGGCATCGCCATGGGCCGGACGGGTACCGACGTCACCAAGGAGGCGTCGGCCATGATCCTGGCCGACGACAACTACGCCACCATCGTCGCCGCGGTGGAGGAGGGCCGGGGCATCTACGACAACATCCGCAAGTTCATCCGCTACCTGCTCTCCTGCAACACCGGCGAGGTGCTCACCATGTTCCTGGCGGCCATCATGCGGATGCCGCTGCCGCTCCTGCCGATCCAGATCCTCTTCGTCAACCTCGTCACTGACGGCCTGCCGGCGATGGCCCTGGGCGTGGAGCCCACCGATCCGGACGTGATGCGCCGGCCGCCGCGCAGCCCCGACGAGGGCGTGTTCGCCCGCCGGCTCGGCATCAAGATCCTGGGGCGCGGCGTGCTGATCGGGCTCAGCACGCTGACGGCCTTCCTGATCGCCTTCTTCACCATCCCCGGCACGCCCGGGGTCGCCCCGTACGACGATCCGGCCGTCCTCGGCCCCGCCCGCACAATGGCGCTGGCCACGCTGGTCTGCGCCCAGCTGATCCATGTGTTCGACTGCCGGTCCGAGCACCGGGCCATCTGGGAGACCCCGCTTTCGCACAATCCCTGGCTGGTCGCGGCGGTCGCCTCCTCGCTCACCGCCCTGCTGCTGGCGGTCTACTGGCCGCCGCTGGCCGCGGTCTTCGGTACGGCGCCGCTCACGCTCTGGCAGTGGCTGGTGGTGCTGCTGCTCGCCAGCGCGGGCGAGGTGCTGGTCGCCATCCGGCGTCTCGTGCTCTTCGGCCGGATGCCGCGCGCCCACGCGCACATCGAGGAGGCATAGCATTCGCCGATTCCGGTCAACCTATCCGCAGGTCAAGCCGGCCGGCGTGCCCGCGCACGCCGCCGCGCAAGTCCTGTAGGAAAGGGAGATCGGCCGTGAAGCGCATACCGCTACAGTGGGTCGGTCTGGCGACGGCGGCCGCATTGCTGGTCGCCGGGTGCACCGCCCAGCCGCAGAACGGAAACCGCGTGAACCAGAGCAACGTCTTCACCACCACAGGCGACGATGACCAGTGCGCCGCGGCCCTGGGCAACCCGGTGAACATGGGCGGCTTCTGGGGCATCGGCGCCGCCGGCCGCAACGCCAGCGCCGCCAACGGCCTCATCATCGGCAACGTGGCGCTGGTGGCCCTGCCGGATCAGGCGGCGGGCGCCGCGGTCACCCCCCCTGCTGCCAACCAGGCGGGCGTGACCGAACGGGTCCGGTCGAACGCCATCGCGGCGGGGAACACCGCCGCCCCGGACGCCACCGGCACGGGAACCGCCGGAACGATGGACACCGTTCCCAGCAAGGCCGGCACCACGGTGGGTGACACGGGCCTCACCGGCCGGCCGGGCGTTGACACCGACGGAGACGGCCACATCGCCGGCGCGGAGGGAACCCTCGCCCAGACTGGCAACGCCGCCGGCACAGGGACCGCGGGTGGCACCGCCACCGGCGTCCGCCCGGGCACGGCTGCACGCCCTGGTGGGGGCACGACCACAGGTGCGGGCCAGGCGACCACCCGTGCCGGTACGGTTGACGGGGCCGGGCGGGCGACGGGCAACGGCATCGCGCGGGCCATCCGCCGGCAGACCGCGGCGGGCAGGGGGACCACCACGGCTGCCGTCGTGCAGCGCATCCGCACCGCCTGCCCCCGGGTGGCCGAGATCCGGGTGGTGAACACCGAGGCCGACAGGCGGCGGCTCGCCGAGATCACCGCGGCCGTGCGGTCCGGGCGCCCGGTCACGGAGTTCATGACCGACCTGGTGGGCATCGCACAGCGGGCCACGTCGGCGGGCGCCGGGGCCAACCCCCAGCCGCCCACGCTGACGAGGCCGACAACGCAGAACCCGACGACGCAGGCTCCGGGCACGGGGAGCCCGGCGATGCAGGCCCCGATGACGCAGACCCCGGCCGCGAAGTCCCCGGCCCCGAAGTCCCCGGCGACGCAGACCCCCACCGGCGCCGAGCGGCGCACCGGAGGCCCGGGTCCCGCACCGTCGGAGTAACGGTTCCGCCCCCTCCGCAGAGAGGCTGCGGAGGGGGCGGATTCTCACAGCGCGGCGTTTCCGTCGCCGGTCGGTCAACCGGGCTGCCCAGGAGGAAGACCTTCTTCGAGTACCGAAGTGATAAAATGAGAACTCACAGAGAACGGCGGGCGCAGCCGCCCGCCCCAGAGGGGGTCGCTACGCCTTTGGTACGCAGCATGACCGGTTTCGGGCGCGGCGAGGCCGAGGGGGAGGCCGGGAAGATCACCGTGGAGGTGAAGGCGGTCAACCACCGCTTCTCCGAAGTGGTCTTCCGCATGCCGCGCCAGTTCAGTGCCCTGGAGGATCCGGCGCGGAAGCTGATCCTCAGCCGCGTCACGAGGGGGCGCCTGGAAGTCTATGTCGTCTGGGAACCCTCTGCAGAGGCCAGGGCGGCAAAGGTTGACAAGGATCTGGCGCTGGCGTATTATAATGCTTTGAGGCAGCTAGCGGAAGAGATCGGGAGCAATCCGGAGATTTCGCTGGATACGCTCGCAAGACTGCCGGAGGTCATCTCCGTCACCGAGGGTGACGTGACCGACGAACAGATCTGGGCCATGCTCGAACCTGCACTCGACCAGGCGATGACGCAGCTGGTCGCGATGCGGGAGAAGGAAGGCGCCGCACTGGCGGTCGACCTGGCCGAGCGGCTCGACCGCATCGATTCCTTCCGCACAGCCGCTGCGGCCCGGGCCCCCGAAGTCGTGGAGGAGTACCGCCAGCGGCTGATTCGCCGGCTGGAGGAGCTGCTGCCTCCCACCAACCCGGTGGACCCGCAGCGCCTGGCCCAGGAGGTCGCCCTGTTCGCCGATCGGGCGGACATCACGGAAGAAGTGCAGCGGCTGGGCAGCCACATCGCCCAGTTCCGGCAGGCGCTGCAGACGGACGAGGCTGTCGGGCGCAAGCTGGACTTCCTGGTGCAGGAGATGGGGCGCGAGATCAACACCATCGGATCGAAGGCGAACGACGCTTTGCTCGCCGCGGCGGTGGTTGCCGCCAAGAGCGAGCTGGAGAAGATCCGGGAGCAGGTGCAGAATCTCGAATAACGCAGCAACTGAGAGGGAGGACCGGGTTGTGGGTGACATCAAGCTAGTGAACATCGGCTTTGGCAACATCGTGGCCGGGCACCGGATCGTGGCTATCGTCAGTCCCGAGTCGGCTCCCATCAAGCGGATCATCGCGGAGGCTCGCGACAGGGGTGCGCTGATCGACGCGACGTACGGCCGGCGAACGCGGGCCGTGGTCATCACCGATTCCGACCACGTGGTCCTCTCGGCGGTCCAGCCGGAGACCGTGGCCCACCGGCTCACCTCCAAGGATTCCGTCAGCACCGACGACGAAGACGTGGATGAAGAAGGCGAAGCGTGACGATGCCCGTTAAGCCAAGAGGTCTCCTTGTCGTTGTGACGGGGCCTTCTGCGGTGGGGAAAGGCACCATCTGCCGCGCCCTGCTGGCGGAGGTCCCGGACATCCGTTTCTCGGTTTCCTGTACCACCCGGCCCAAACGCCCGGGCGAGGTGGACGGCGTGGAGTACTACTTCATCTCCCGCGAGGAGTTCCAGCGCCGCATCGAGGCCGGGGAGTTCCTGGAGTGGGCCGAGGTCTACGGCAACTACTACGGCACCCCCCGGGCCTTCGTGGACGAGGTGACCGCCCGGGGGCAGGACGTGATCCTCGACATCGACCGGGTGGGGGCGAGGGCGGTGCGGGCGCACTACCCCGACGCCGTCTCCGTCTTTGTCATCCCGCCCTCGATGGAGGCGCTCCGGCAGCGCATCGCCGCACGCGGCACCGAGACGCCCGAGGCGGTGGCCCGGCGACTGGCGGAGGCCCCGGAGTGGATCCGGGAAGGCCTCACTTATGATTACGTAATCGTCAACGACGACCTGAACCGCGCCGTGGCCGAACTCCGGGCCATCATCATGGCGGAGAAAGCCCGGACGGCCCGGGGCGGCGCGGCGCTGATCCAGACTCTGCTGGAGAAGGGAGCGCTTTACTGAAGGATGATCAAGCCCTCTCTTGATCAGCTGATGGAACTGGTCGACTCCAAGTACACGCTGGTGATTCTGGCGGCGCGCCGGGCGCGCGACCTCCAGGATGGCAAGCCCAAGATGGTCGAATCCAAGTCCAACAAGCCGGTGACCATCGCACTGGAGGAACTGGCCGCCGGCAAGCTTTTCTTCGAGCGCGGCAAGCCCACCCCGCTGGGGTAGGTTCGTGACAGTTCGCCCGCAGAGGGCGCCCGCCCCGGGCGCCCTCTTCCTACTGTGTTCGGCGAGTTGACCGCAAAGGAAGGGTCGGCGATGCTGCAAGGAAAGACGGTCCTGCTCGGGGTCAGCGGTGGAATTGCGGCCTACAAGGCGGTGGAGATCTGTTCCCGGCTGGTGAAGCTGGGGGCCGAGGTGCACGTGCTGATGACGGAGGCGGCAACCCGCCTGGTGGCCCCGCTCACGTTCCAGGCGATTTCAGGCAACCCGGTGAAGGTCGACCTGATGGGCGAGCAGATTCACGGCCACGTCGACCACGTGACGCTGACGCACCGGGCCGACCTGCTCATCATCGCACCGGCCACGGCCAACACCATCGCCCGGCTGGCCGGCGGCCACGCCGGCGACTGGATCACCGTCACGGCTCTGGGCGTGCGCTGTCCGGTGCTGGTGGCGCCGGCCATGGAGGCCGAGATGTACGCCAACCCCCTGACGCAGCGCAACCTGCGTATCCTGGCCGAGTTGGGCTGGACGATCATGGAGCCCGAGGAGGGGCGTCTGGCCTCCGGGCTGATGGGCAAGGGCCGCCTGCCGGAGCCCGTCAAGATCGTGGAGAAGGCGCTGGAACTGCTGGGGGCAGCTGGCCCGGGGGCCGCCGACGGCGGCAGTGCGAAGACCGCCGCGGCGCACGCGCGGGACCTCGCCGGGCGCCGCGTGCTGGTGACGGCCGGCACCACCTGGGAGCCCTTCGACCCGGTTCGGTTCATCGGCAACCGGTCCACCGGGAAGATGGGCTACGCCGTTGCCGCGGCCGCAGCCGCCCGGGGGGCCGAGGTGGTGCTGGTGCACGGTCCCACCAGCCTGGAGCCGCCCGCCGGCGTGAGGGCGGTGGCGGTCGAGTCGTGCCAACAGATGCTGGAGGCATGCCTCCGGGAGTTTCCGGGGTGCGACATCGCCGTGGCCGCGGCCGCACCGGCCGACTACCGGCCGGCCACCGTGGCCTCCGAGAAGATCAAGAAGGAGCGGGACGAGCTCACCATCACCCTGGTGAAGAACCCCGACATCATCGCCGAACTGGGCCGGCGCAAGCGGCCCGGCCAGGTGACCGTGGCCTTCGCCGCCGAGACGGAGAACCTGGTGGCGAGCGCCCGGCAGAAGCTGGTCAGCAAGAACGCCGACTTTGTGGTGGCCAACGACGTGACGCAGGAGGGCGCGGGCTTCGGCACCGAGACCAACCGGGTGACCTTCGTCTTCCCGGATGGGCTCGAGGAGCTTCCCCTCATGAGCAAGCGGGAGGTCGCCGACCGGATCCTCGACCGGGCGGCGGCCCTGCTGGGAGCCCGCAGCGATGCGTGACCGGGACCCCCTGCACGGGGTCCCGGCGGAGGGCGATGCAGACATGGACGCACAGCGGCCGATGGATGGTGGCACCAGACTTGGCGCCGAGCTGGCCCAGGTCGCCGTGGACGTGACGGCCGAGGGGACGGACAGGCTCTTCACCTACCTGGTGCCCCGGAGCCTCTCCGGGCGCCTCCAGCCCGGCCAGTGGGTGCGGGTGCCCTTCGGTCCCCGGCGCCTGGTGGGCCTCTACGTGGGTCCCGCCGACCTGGCGCCCGAGGGCGTGACGCTGAAGGAAATCGCGGGCCTCCTGCCCGAGATTCCGCCCATCCCGGCCCCGCTGGTGCAGCTGGCTCGCTGGACCGCCGACCGCTACCTTTCCACCTTTCCGGCGGCGCTCCGGCTGCTCCTGCCTCCGGAGGCGCGCCGGCAGGAGGTGCGCACGCTCACCATCACGAGCTACCGGCTGAACGTGGCCGACGTGGAGGCGCTGGTGGAGCAGCTCCAGAAAAGGGCCCCGCGCCAGGCGGAGCTCGTCGCCTACATGGCCCGTGTGGGCGGCGAGGCCGAGCGGGCGCAGGTGCTGGCCGACCTGGGCGACTCCATCGCCGGGCCGATCAAGGCGGCCCTGGAGAAGGGCTGGCTGGTGGCCGGGCGGGTGGCCCGCCGGCGCGACCCCTTTGCCGGCGAGCAGGTGACGATCGTCCCGCCGCCGGAGCTCACGCCCGAGCAGCGGCAGGCGCTGGAGTCGATCCGGCAGGAGCTGATCGCCCCGCCGGACTTCCGCCAGCCGGTGCTGGTCCACGGCGTGACCGGATCGGGCAAGACCGAACTATATCTCCGGGCCATCGCCATGGTCCGGGAGATGGGGCGGAACGCCATCTGCCTGGTGCCCGAGATTTCGCTGACGCCTCAGATGATCCAGCGGTTCCGGGCCCGCTTCGGCGGCGAGGTGGCCGTGCTCCACTCGGCGCTCTCGGCGGGGGAGAAGTTCGACGAGTGGCAGCGCATCCGCCGGGGCGAGGTCTCCATCGTCGTCGGCGCCCGGTCTGCGATTTTTGCCCCCTTCGAGAACGTGGGGCTCATCATCATCGACGAGGAGCACGAGCAGTCGTACAAGCAGGAGTCGCCGCCGCCGGCCTACCACGCCCGGGAGGTGGCGGCCGAGCGCGCCCGCCTGGAGGGGGCCCTGCTGGTGCTCGGGTCGGCGACGCCGGCCCTGGAGTCGTACCATCTGGCCGAAACCGGGGTCTACCGGCTGGTCTCGCTGGAGCACCGGGTCGACGACCGGCCCATGCCGCGGGTCACCCTGGTGGACATGCGGGAGGAGCTAAGGGCGGGCAACCGGTCGATCTTCTCCCGGGCCCTCACCGAGGCCCTGGACCAGACGCTCACGGCCGGCGAGCAGGCGATTCTTTTTCTGAATCGCAGGGGTTACAATACATTTATCCTGTGCCGGGACTGCGGCCAGGCGATTCAGTGCCCGCACTGCGCGGTGGCCATGACCTACCACCTGGGCGACGACCACCTGGCCTGCCACTACTGCGACCACACCGCGCGGCTGCCCAGCGTCTGCCCCCACTGCGGGTCGCAGCGCATCCGCCACCTGGGGGCGGGCACCGAGCGGGTGGAGGAGGAGCTGCACAAGCTCTACCCGCACGCCCGCGTGGCCCGCATGGACGTGGACACCACCCGGCGCAAGGGTTCCCACGCGGCCATCCTCCGCCGGTTCGCCAACCGGGAGGTCGACGTGCTGGTGGGCACGCAGATGATCACCAAGGGGCTCGACTTCCCCGGCGTCACGCTGGTGGGGGTGGTCCTGGCCGACACCAGCCTGAACCTGCCCGACTTCCGCGCCGCCGAGCGGACCTTCCAGCTGGTCACGCAGGTGGCGGGGCGGGCCGGCCGGGGGGAGAAGCCGGGGCGGGTGATCGTGCAGACCTACCACCCCGACCACCCGTCGCTGCTCGCGGCCGCCGAGCACGACTACGCCCGGTTCTTCGCCGAGGAGATCAAGTTCCGGCAGGAGCTGGAGTATCCGCCCTTCACCCACATGATCCACCTGGTGCTGTCCGGCGAGCACGAGGCCGAGGTGGCCGACACGGCGCGGAACGTGCACCAGGTCCTGGTCAGCGGCGGCTTCCGGGGGCAGATCCTGGGGCCCGCGCCGGCGCCGCTGGCCAAGCTGCGGGGCAAGTACCGGTACCACCTGGTGCTGAAGGGCGTGGACGTCGGGGCGATGGCGGCCGAGGTCCGGGCGGCCTTCGCGGCTGCCAGAGGGAAGTGGCGCAAGTCGCGGACAGTCACGCTCGCCGTGGATGTGGACCCGATGAGCGTGTTGTAGGGGCGGGCCGTGAGCCGCGCATACGCGCGGCGGGCGGGGAGTTCCCTGTCGGGGGGTCCGAACGTCGAAAGAACTGGACTCACCGGTGACCCTGCGGTCGCCCGGACTGTGCGGGCGACGTGACCAGCAAGAGAACATGGAGGGCAGATCAGACAATGGCCATTCTCGAAATCGTGAAAGACCCGGCGGAGGTGTTGCGCAAGAAGGCGAAGCCGGTGACGAAGATCAACGCCTCCATCCGAAAGCTGCTGGACGATATGACGGAGACAATGTACGCCGCACCGGGCGTGGGCCTTGCGGCCCCGCAGGTGGGCGTTTCCAAGCGCATCATCGTCGTCGACCCGCAGGACGGCTCCGGCCAGCTCTACCAGCTGATCAACCCGGAAATCACCAGGGCCGAGGGCTGGGTGAAGGGCACGGAGGGGTGCCTCTCGATCCCCGGCATGGTGGGCGACGTGTGGCGCTACGAGAAGGTACAGGTGGTGGGCCTCGACCGGCACGGCAAGAAGGTCTGGATCGACGCCGAGGGCTGGCTCGCCCGCATCTTCCAGCACGAGATCGACCACCTGGACGGCATCCTTTACACCGACAAGTGCGAGAACCTCCGGCCGGTCGAAGAGGGCGAGGAGGAGTCGGCTGAGGTCGCCGAAGGGCCGGTCGCGGAGGCCGAGCCCGCCGCTGAAGGCGCCTCGTCTGAGTCCGCGGCCGGGGCTGGTGCGACGGCTGCCGCAGAGGCGGCGACTGGCGGCGAGGCCCCCGGCGCCGCAGCGGAGGACGCGGAGGCCGCCGGCCGGACGTCCGCGGAGAAGGCCCCCGCGGGCGGCGGGAACTAGAACAGGCCAGGCGGCCGTGCGGCCGCGATGGCGAGGGGGGAATCGACTTGCTGAAGATCCTGTTCATGGGCACCCCTGACTTTGCCGCCACCTCCCTCAAGGCCCTGCTGCAGGCGGGCTACCCGGTGGTGGGCGTCGTGACCCAGCCCGACCAGCCCGCGGGCCGCGGCGGCAAGCTGCGTCCCTCGCCGGTGAAGGAGGTGGCCCTGGCCCACGGCCTGCCGCTCTTCCAGCCCCGCCGGCTCCGCCGCCCCGAGGTGGTCGCCCAGCTGAAGGAACTGGGTTCGGACCTCACCGTGGTGGTGGCCTACGGGCAGATCCTCTCGAAGGAGGCGCTGGCGATCAGTCCGCTGGGCTCGGTTAACGTCCACGCTTCGCTGCTGCCCCGGTGGCGGGGTGCGGCGCCGATCCAGCGGGCGATCATGGCGGGCGACACCGAGACCGGCGTCTGCACGATGTGGATGGACGAGGGCATGGACACGGGCGACGTCTGCCTGACCGCCCGGATTCCCATCGGTCCGGACGACACCGGCGGCGAGCTTCACGACCGGCTGGCGCAGCTCGGGGCTGAACTGCTGCTGGAGACCGTGCGGCGGATCGAGGCGGGCGACGCCCCGCGCATCCCGCAGCCCGCGCACGGCGTGACCTACGCCGCGAAGCTCGAGCGCTCGGACGAGCTGATCGACTGGTCCCGCCCGGCCCGGGACCTGCACAACCAGGTCCGGGCGCTGAACCCGTGGCCCGGTGCGTACACCACCGGCCCGAAGGGAACCCTCAAGATATGGCGCACTTCCGTGGTGCCCAACCCCAGGCCGGACGCCGAGCCCGGGACCGTCGTGGAGTTGGTGAAGCGGGAGGGCTTCGTCGTGGCGACCGGCGACGGCGGACTGCTGGTGCGGGAGGTGCAGCCGGCCGGGAAGGGGCGGATGGACGCCCAGTCGTTCGTGAACGGCGGCGGGGCCCGGGTGGGCACGCGGTTTTCCGGGTGATTTCGCCGGGGAGCGCGAACCTGCGGGCCGGCTCACATAGTCATTACAATTAGACAGGCGTTCCGGCCACAGGCCGAGGGACAGCGAATTCGAACGGGAGGGTCCTGGCTTGATGCCGTATGGCTTTTACCCGATGTTCGATCCTACCTATATCTTGCTGCTGCCGGCGATCATCCTGGTCATCTGGGCGCAGGCCCGCGTGCGGAGCGCGTTCAACGAGTGGTCGCGCGTGGGCACCCGGTCGGGGGTGACGGCGGCGCAGGTAGCCCGTGACATCCTCGACAAGAACGGGCTCACCGACATCCCCGTCGAACGCGTGTCGGGCCACCTGACCGACCATTACGATCCGCAGAAGCGGGTGGTGCGCCTCTCGGATGCGACGTACTACAGCAACTCCATTGCTGCCATCGGCGTGGCGGCGCACGAGGTCGGGCATGCGATTCAGCACGAGCTGGCCTACACGCCGCTGCAGATGCGCAACCTCATCTGGCCCGTCGCCCGCATCGGCGACAGCCTCGGCCCGTTCCTGGTCATCCTGGGTCTGGTCTTCGGGGGCGCGGGCGGCATCTGGCTGGCGGACCTGGGGATCATTCTGTTCCTGGCGGCCGTCCTGTTCTACCTGGTCACCCTGCCGGTGGAGTTCAACGCCTCCAGCCGTGCGGTGGAGATCCTGGAGACCGGCGGGTACATGACCCGCCAGGAGGTCGTCGGGGCCCGGAAGATGCTGAACGCAGCCGCGCTCACCTACGTGGCCGGTGCCGCCACGGCGGTGATGAGCCTGGTGCGGTTGCTGGTCCTGCGGGGCATGGCCCGGGACGAGTAAGCCGGCCGGACCGGAACAGGGGCAAAACGCAAGCTTGGCGCACGATCGTGCGCCAAGCTTTCTGTCTTGCGCCCAAACACGGGCGCTGACTCCGGGGGAAGGGTTAGTTCGCACTGATATAGGAGCGGACTTGGGTCAAGAACTCGTTGGCGTTTGCCGCGGGGAAGTAAGAGGTCGCGTGTTCCCACCGGCTTTCCACGATGATCCTGTCGTTGAGGAGTGCAAAACGCCAGGGCTCGGCGATCCCGATCCAGCGTTCGGAACCATCGGTGGTTTGGCGGAGGAACAAGAGGTATCGCTGGCCAACGGCCAGGTCCTTGAAGCCTTCAAAGAGGACATGCGACTCGCCTTTGGGTGCTGCCGACTTTGCCTGTGTCACCAGGAGCTGGGCCGGTGCCGCACCTTTCAAGACTTCTTCGACCCGAACCTGGTAGTCCACGCTCACGATTTCCAGGGACGGGTGGGGCTTCTGAGGATCCAGGGGGTCGCGAGCCGTGTTCCTTGTCCCGGCTACCTCCTCGACGGTTCCCACAACGATCACCGTTGCCTGCCGGGTCAGCTCCTCCAACGTTGTGATGGTAGGATAGTCGGCGTGGACCGTGGCGACTTCCCAGGTGGCCAGTCGATAGCCGACCAGCGCAGCGGCCAGCAAGGCTACCACGGCTATGGACGTTGCCCACTTCTTCTTCACAACTCACACCTCCGCACCATTACGGGTACATCGAGAGGATCCCGTTGACGTCATCGGTCTGCGGCACGTAGATCCTGTTGCGGTCTCGATCGGTGTTCATGACCGCCACCTGATCAGAATGACCCAGGCCCAGTCCATGCCCGAGTTCGTGCGTTGCCACGCTCTGCCTGAACGTATCCGAGACACCGGCCGTTGTATTCACGTTGCCATATGCTTCGAACTTGGTCAGCTTACCGGTCAACCAGTGCGTCCACCGGTAGCATATGCCGTAGTTACCATCGTCGTCGTCATAGGTATTGAGGATATTGGAGGATGAACTGCTCTCGCTGAACCTTACCTTGTTGCCCGTTTTCGTTGTCCACTGGTTCATGCCGTTGGTGAACACCTTTCGCCAGACCGAGTTAGGCACGTCGTCAAGGCGATCGCCCCACTTGTATGTAATCTGCAAGGTCTGGCCGCGCGTGTGAGGCCAGTAGTAGTCAGCCGTCCAGGCATAAGCCACGGGCGCCGTCAACAGCGCAGTCAGCGTTACCGTAACCCCCACCTTGAAGATTCGCTTCAACTGGAACTCACCCCTTAGACTTGGTTTATCCGAGACATGGCGCTAGACGCAACACGGTCAATAACCCCTTTCCACCACCTCCCGGACCGGGGTTGGACTGCGTGTCTATCATGCCAATATCGACAGAGAAGTGCAACATATCTGCCTAGTTTGTTCCACCGCAAAACGACTTCCGCAGCGCGCAAGACGCCATTTGCCCATCCGCGCCACTTGCGGTACACTCTCCAAAGAATGACAAGCAATCGCTGGAGGCGAGTCCATGCCGCGTCCCAAGCCCAAGCCGCCGCGCACCGGCCGCGAGGCGGCGCTGCGAGCCCTGTATGACGTCGATGTCAAGGCGGCCTACGCCAACCTCGCCCTTGACCACCACCTCTCCGGCAGCGGCCTGGAGGGGCGGGAGCGCGCCCTGGCCACGGAACTGGCCTACGGTGTCACCCGTCGGCGGGCCACGCTCGACTGGGCCATCGGCCAGGTGGCCTCGCGCCCCCTGGAGAAGACCGACCCGTGGGTTCGCAACATCCTGCGGGAGGCGGTCTACCAGATCCTCTACATGGACCGCATCCCTCCGGCGGCCGCCGTCGACCAGGCGGTGGAACTGGCCAAGCAGTATGGTCACGCCGGGGTGGCCAAGTTCGTCAACGGCGTGCTGCGCAATCTCCTGCGCCAGCTTCCCGAGTTGCAGTGGCCGGACGAGGCCGCCGACCCCGTCCGGGCCCTGGCGGTGAAATTCTCCTACCCCGAGTGGCTCGTCGCCCAGTGGTTGGAGCGCTTCGGCCCTGACGAGACGGTCCGCCTGCTGGAGGCAGGGAACCAGGTGCCGCCTCTCACGGTACGGGTCAACCGGCTGAAGGCTACCCGGGAAGAAGCCGCCGCTGCCCTGGCTGCGGAGGGGGTGCGCACCGAGCCCACCCGCCACTCGCCGCAGGGGCTTGTCATCCAGGACCTCACCTCGGCCTCCTCGCTCGACCGGCTCCAGGCGATGAAGCAGGGGCTGATCACCGTGCAGGACGAGTCGTCGATGCTCGTGGCGGCGGTGGTGAATCCGCAGCCGGGCTGGACGGTGATCGACCTGGCGGCCGCCCCGGGCGGCAAGTCCACGCACCTGGCGGAGCTGATGGGCAACCAGGGCCGGGTGATCGCGGTGGACGTCCACCCGCACAAGGTGGACCTGATCGAGGACAGCGCCCGGCGGCTGGGCACCACGATCGTGGAGGGCGTCTGCCTGGACGCCAGGCAGGTGGGCGATGCCATGCCCGAGCGGGCGGACGCCGTCCTCTGCGACCTGCCCTGCTCGGGGCTGGGCACCCTGGCCCGCAGGCCCGACGCCCGCTGGCGGAAGAACCCGGAGGACGTGGCCACGCTGGTGCCGCTGCAGCGGGCCATCCTGGAGTCGGCGGCGAAGGCCTTGAAGCCGGGCGGGGTGCTGGTCTACTCCACCTGCACGATTCAGAAAGCGGAGAATCAGGAGCTGGTGGAGTCTTTCGTGGCCGACCACCCCGAGTTCCGCTTTGACAACATCTGGGCTTACCTGCCGGAGACGATCTCCCGGGAAGGGCAGGCCGAGGGGTACGTGCAGCTGTTGCCCCACGTGCACGGCACCGACGGCTTCTTTATCGCGCGGATGGTGAAGAAAGGATAGCGCCGGGGCCGAACCCTGGTCGCCTGCATGGCGGAAAAAGGATCACGCCCATCTTGAAACGCTCGGCGGTGTCCGTACCGTCCAAGGGGGCGAAGGGGGGCACCGCCATGAAGAAGTGGACCAGGCGTGCGCCGCTCGCAGGAGCGCTGCTGGTGATGGCGCTGGTCGCAGGCTGCGCGGCCTCGCCGGGGCAGAGCCGGCCGGAGGACGCGCAGGAACGGGAGATCACGCAGGCGTCGGGCATCGAGCCTGCCATCGCTTCCCAGGTCGACAGGGATGGCGCCGCCGAGCCCTGGCTTGATCCCGACGCGCCGGTCTCGAACGCCGGGAACCTTGCCCCGGGGATTGATCCGAACGCCCCCGTGAGCGCCAGGCCCGATCCCGATCCGACCGTCGGGTCCGGGCGGGGGCCCACCGCGCCGGTCGGATCCGCGGGCAGTGGTTTCGCCGGGGTGGACCCCGGTGCGCCCCCCACGGTTCCGGTTGCGGGCGGGGCGGGCTCCGGCGCCTTCGTGGGTATCGAACCCGCACAGCCGCTGCAGCAGTGCGGGGAGGACAAGTACGTTCACGGCGAGGGGCAGAGCCCCGAGCGGCGTAAGTGCCTGTGGGACGCTTACCTCTCGAACCGTTCGGCCCTGTTCCGGACGGTCGCCTACACCACCGAGGGTGACCCGATCACCTACGACGTGTCCGTGCAGCAGCGGGACTCGATTGCAGTCCGCATCGACAGCCAGGACCGTTTCGGCACGCAGGGGCAGTTCGCGTACACCTGCACTGCCATGGATTTCACCGATTCGCTGGGGTTCGTGCTAAGAGGCTGCACGGCGAGCGAACCGAACGCGGACGGGCAGTTCCTGACGGAGGACGGCGAACTGCACATCCCGTGACGGCCGGGCACCACGCTGGCCCCGCAAGGACCGTGATCTCCACCGATCCATACCACTTTACCCCCGCCCGGCTTGCCGCGGCGGGGGATTGTCGTTAGCCTTGCGCCCCCATCCGGGCTGCCGCGGCGGGGGATTGTCGTTAGCCTTGCGCCCCCATCCGGGTTGCCGTGGCGGGGGATTTTTGACGTGTAGGCGATTCAAGTGGTAGATTTGAGCAGTAGTATGACGTCCACCGCGAACACTCGTAGAGGCGAAATACAGGCACGAGATCCCGCAACACCAGCAGCGTTCGGTCAGGAGATCAGATGCGGCAGGTGAGGAACACATGATCTTCGAACAGCGCTTCATTGCCGGGATTCGGGACGTCGGCGACCGGAACGAGCTCACCAACAAGGCCATCCTGGAGGCGCTGACCGACGTCAGCAACCTGCACGGCCTGACCGTGGGCCAGAGCACGCGCGACCGAAGCCGCTCGCACCTGGCCTGGATGGTCGCGAACTGGAAACTGAAGGTCATCCGCCGCCCCAAGGTGTGCGACACGTTCGTGGCCCGGACGTGGGCGCGGGGGTACAGCAGGGCCCATGCCTTGCGCGATTACGAACTGGTTGACCAGAATGGCGAGGTCTGTGCGCTGGCCACGTCCAAGTGGGTCGCCGTGGACACGGAAACCGGCAGCCTGCTTCGGCTGACGCCGGAGTTGATGGACCGGTATGAACCCGAGCCGGACCGCGTGAACTTCCCGGGTGTCGACTTCATGCGTGCGGCCCCGAAGGACGTCCCGGAGGAGCGGCGGGCGCTGGTGCAGGCCCCCAGGTACATGATCGACCTGAACGGCCACGTGCACAACACGATGTACCTGGACCTCGCCGCCGAGGTGCTGCCCGACGATCTCTGGCGGCGGCAGTTCGACTCGCTGGAGATCCACTACCGCAAGGAGATCCTGCCGGGCCAGACGGTCCTGCTGCTCTACGGCGAGGCGGGCGGCACGCACTACGTGCAACTGAAAAGCGAAGACGGGGCCGTCTTGCATGCGGTCATCGCGCTCAGTGACTGAAGCGGTGGGCAGGGCGCACTCGTGTCGTCCTGCCCACGAAACGTTTGCCCAACGGCGGTCCACGGGTTAAACTCAAAGGTGGATTGTATCGCCAAGAGGAATCGTTGACGGTCAGGAGGGCCCCGATTGCAGGAAACCGGCTACGTGCCGCTGAAAATCGCAGACCCGGCGCTGCTGTTCGCCGCGCTGGGCAAACAGCCCCTGGTGGGCATGACACCCGACGAGATGGCCGACCTGCTGGCCGGTCTGGGCGAGCCCCGGTTCCGCGCCAGGCAGCTCTTCCAGTGGGTCTACGAGAAGGGCGTGAAGGACTTCGCCGCCATGACCAACCTCCCGGCGAAGCTCCGGGAGCAGCTGGCCGAGCGTACGATCCTGCGCCTGCTCGAGAAGGAGGCCGAGCAGCACGACCGCAAGACCAACACCACCAAGTACCTCTTCCGCCTGCACGACGGGTCAAAGGTGGAGTCGGTGCTGATGCGCCAGTCGTGGGGCAACTCGGTCTGCATCACCACCCAGGTGGGCTGCCGGATGGGTTGCACGTTCTGTGCCTCCACCGTGGGCGGGCTGGTGCGGAACCTGACGGCCGGCGAGATCGTCGATCAAATTATCATGATGCAGCGCGAGCTGCCCGAGGGCCAGCGCATCAGTTCGGTGGTGCTCATGGGCTCCGGGGAGCCGCTGGAGAACTACGACCACGTGCTGAAGGCGATCCGCCTGATGCACGAGCCCGACGGACTCAACATCGGCTACCGGCACATCACGGTCTCCACGTCGGGCATCGTGCCCGGCATGCGGAGGCTGGCGGAGGAGGGGCTGCCCATCACGCTGGCGCTCTCCCTCCACGCCCCCGACAACGAGCTGCGCCGGCAGCTGATGCCGGTGGCCCGGATCTGGTCCATCGAGGAGGTGCTCGCCGCCGCCCGGGCGTACGGCGAGAAGACCGGACGCCGGGTGACGTACGAGTATATCCTCATCGACGGCGTGAACGACGGCCCCGAGCACGCGACGGCACTGGCCCGCCTGCTGAAGGGGTCGCTCGCCCATGTGAACCTGATTCCCATGAACCCGGTGGCCGAGCGGCCGCAGTACCGCCGGCCGAGTTCCGAGCGCGTGAGCCGGTTCAAGCAGATCCTCGAGTCCAGCGGCATTGCGACCACGGTGCGGCGCGAGATGGGCGGTGAGATCGACGCCGCCTGCGGCCAGCTGCGCAACCGTGTGCTTCGCAGGCAGATGAGGAGATGAGAGCGTGAGACTGGTGTTCAGCGAGCGGACCGATCCTGGAAGAGTCCGGCCCAGCAACCAGGATGCCTACCTGCTGGACCAGATCGCTGTGCCCGAGGGGGGCGCCCTGATGGCCGTGGCGGACGGGATGGGGGGCTACGACGGCGGCGAGGTGGCCTCGCAGCTGGCCGTGCAGACCCTCCGTGCCTACGTGCTGCCCCGGGTGGAGGCGTGGGCCCGCGAGGGAACCATCGGCCGGGGGCTGGTGGAGGGAATCCACGCGGCCAACCGGGCCATCCTCGCCGCCCAGCTGACCCGCGCCGACCTGGCCCGCATGGGCACCACGATGACCGCCGTCATCGCCGCCGGGGCGCACCTCTATGTGGGTCACGTGGGCGACAGCAAGGCGTTTCTGATCACCGGGACGCACGCACACCAGATCACATCCGACCACAACATCCCGGGAGAGCTGCTCCAGCGCGGCCACCTCACCCGGGAACAGGCGGCCTGCCATCCCCAGCGGCACGTGCTCACCCGCGCCCTCGGCGTCCGGGAGGAACTGCTGGTGGAGCAGCTGGAGCTGCAGTGGGCCGTCGGCGATACGATTCTGCTCTGCACGGACGGCCTCACGAACCTCGTGACCCTCGCGGAGATCGAGGAGGCGGCCGCCCGGCACGATCCCGCATCCCTGGCCGACTGGCTGGTCAGCCTGGCCAACAGCCGCGGCGGCCACGACAACATCACCGTGCTCGCCGCCAGGTGGGAGGGATAACGTCCCTTGATCGGCACGATTCTCGGCAATCGATATCGACTGGAAGAGCGCATCGGCGGCGGCGGCATGGCCCTGGTCTTCCGGGCCACCGACCTGCAGCTGGGCCGGGAGGTGGCCGTCAAGGTTCTCCGCGGCCAGTACAGCGCAGACGACGAGTTCGTGCGCCGGTTCCGCCGTGAGGCACACAACGCCGCCTGCCTCTCGCATCCCAACATCGTACAGACTTACGACGTGGGCGAGGACGGCGGGACCCACTACATCGTTATGGAACTGGTGAGGGGCAAGACCCTCAAGGCCCTGATCCAGGAGCAGGGCGCCCTGCCCGTGGCGGAGGCGGCCCGCATCGGCATCGCCATCGCCGACGCCCTGGCCCACGCCCACGCCCAGCGCATCGTCCACCGGGACATCAAGCCCCACAATATCCTGCTGGGCGAGGACGGCCGCATCAAGGTGGCCGACTTCGGCATCGCCCGGGCGGTCACCACCGACACGGTCACCCGCACGGGCGCCATGGTGGGCTCCGCCCACTACTTCAGCCCCGAGCAGGCCAACGGCCAGCCGGCCGGCGAGAAGTCCGACCTGTACTCCCTCGGGGTCGTTCTTTACGAGATGGTGACCGGCACCCTTCCCTTCCAGGGGGAGAGCCCGATCACCGTGGCCCTGAAGCACCTGCAGGAGAGGGTCGTGCCGCCCTCGGAGCTCAACGCCGAGGTGCCGGTGGAGATGGACGAGATTATCCTGCGGGCGATGGAAAAGGAGCCGGACGACCGGTTCGAGAGCGCCATCCAGATGCGTGACGCCCTCGCCGACTTCCTTCAGCTCCACGAGGAGGGCAGGACGCACATGCGCGGGGGCGACTTCCCCACGATGGACCTGCGGGCCGTCAAGGGCCGGCGGGCCAAGACCCGGCAGAAGCGCCATCCGGAGGCGGACGCGTCCCGCCGAGCCCGGCGGCGGACCCTCATCATCGTGGCCTCGGTGCTGGTCGTCATGCTGGGCGGCCTGGGCGCCGCCGGCTGGGCGCTCTGGAAGTTCCTCGACGTGCCCGAGGTGGTGGTGCCCGACATCGTGGGCATGCACATCACCCAGGCGGAGGAACTGCTCCGGCAGGCCAAGCTGCAGCGGACGATCGTCTCCGAGCGCTACAGCGACCTGGATCAGCTCTACATCCTCGAGGCACGGCCCGAACCGGGCAGTGTGGTGAAGGAAGGCGCCGTGATCGAACTGGTGGTCTCCAAGGGGCCCGAGACGGTGGAGGTGCCCAACGTGGTGGGCATGAACATCGACCAGGCCAAGGCCGCTCTGCGGACCGAGCGGTTCCAGATCGGCAACATCAAGGAAGAGGTCTCCAGCCGTCCGCAGGGCGAGGTGATCGCCCAGGCCCCGCTCGCCCGCACCCCGGTGAAGGTGGGCTCCGAGGTGGACCTCACGGTCTCGCTGGGTCCGCTCATCGTACCCAAGGTGGTGGGCCTGAAGCTGGAGGACGCGCAGAAGGCCCTGGCCGAGGCGGGGCTGCAGGCGGGCACCGTCGACCAGCGGCACGACGCCGCCGAGGCCGGCACGGTTCTCGCCAGCACGCCGGCCGGGGGTACGCAGGTGACCCCTGGTCAGCGGGTGGACCTCGTGGTCTCCGCCGGGCCGGAACTGGTGGGGAAGCAGTTCTCGCAACCCCTGGTCGTGCCGGTGCTGCCCTCCGAGCGCGCTCGCTTCAAGGTGGTCCTGGTGGACCAGATCGAGGGCGCGACGGAGCCCTCGGAGTCGACGCTCATCGACGAGGAGCTGCAGGGCGGCGAGCAGGTGATCGTCTCCGGCACGTATTATGGTGAAGCCTATCTGATCATCTACGTGAACGACGTGGAGCGCTTGCGGTATCCGTTGCAGTGAAAGAGGTGGGGTCGGAGTGTGCCGCTAGGTTACGTGATTCGTTCGCATTCCAACATCTATTACGTGCTGGTGGACGGCCAGGAGGTGGAGTGCCGCCCGCGGGGCAAGTTCCGCCTGGACCAGACCCAGGTGCGGGCCGGCGACCACGTGGAAGTACGGCTGGAGGCTGACGGCGAGGGCCGCATCGACAAGGTGCTGCCGCGCCGCAACTGCCTCGAGCGGCCGCCCGTGGCCAATGTGGACCAGTGTCTGGTGGTCTTCACCCTGGCCGAACCTGAGGCCGATTACCCCTTCCTGGACCGGGTGCTCATCCACGTGGAGCAGGCGGGGGTGGCGCCGCTCATCCTGCTCAACAAGATCGACCTGGTGGAGCAGGAGGCGGTGGATGCGTTCGTGCGCACTTACCGAGATCAGGTAGGCTACCCCGTGCTGCCGATTTCGGCCCGGGAGGGGTGGGGGCTGGACGCGCTGCTTCCGCACCTGGTGGGCAAGATCTCGGTGCTGGCCGGCCATTCCGGGGTGGGCAAGTCGCAGCTCATCCGGGCCCTGGAGCCGCGGCGACAGGACGTGCGGGTGGGGGAGGTCTCGGCCAAGTCCCGGAAGGGACGGCACACCACGCGCCACGTGGAACTGATTCCGCTCAGCAGCGGCGGGCTGCTGGCCGACGCCCCGGGGTTTACCTACCTGGAGTTTCAGGACATTGAGAAGTGGAACCTGCGGGATTACTTCCCGGAGATCGTCCGCCACCAGGCAGCGTGCCGCTACAGCGACTGCCTGCATCGGGCGGAGCCGGACTGCGGCGTGAGAGCCGCACTGCAGGCGGGGGAGATTCCCGAAAGCCGCTACGAGAGTTACCTCCTGTTCCTCGCAGAAATCGAGTCCAAGAAGAGGTGGTAATATCCGTGTTCGATCCTGCACGCGTCAAGGTGGCCCCGTCGCTGCTCTCCGCCGACTTCGCCGACCTGGGCGGCGAACTGCAGCGCATCGCCGCGGCCGGGGCTGACTGGGCGCACCTGGACGTGATGGACGGCCACTTCGTGCCCAACATCACCTTCGGGCCGCCTGTGATCGCAAAGCTCAGGCCCCGGTCGCAGCTCTTCTTCGACGCCCACCTGATGATCCGGCAGCCTGAGCGGTACGTGGCCGACTTCGTGAAGGCGGGCGCAAACCTGATCACCGTCCACGTGGAGGCCTGCGACCACCTGCACCGGGTGCTGGGGCAGATCCGGGAGGCCGGGGCGAAGGCCGGCGTCGCCCTGAACCCGCACACGCCGGTCAGCATGCTGGCCCACGTGCTCGACATGGTGGACCTGATCCTGATCATGACCGTCAACCCCGGCTTCGGCGGCCAGCGCTTCATCGAGTCGTGCCTGCCCAAGGTCGCCCAGGCGAAGGCGATGCTGCGGGAGGCCGGCCTGGACGACCGGGTGGAGTTGCAGGTGGACGGCGGCGTCGATCCCGACACGGCGCCGCGCTGCATCGCCGCGGGCGCCACGGTGCTGGTGGCGGGAACGGCCGTCTTCGGGCGGCCCGACTACGCGGCGGCTATTGCGGCGCTGCGGGGATAGCGCCGGGACGAAGACGCAGGCGCCGCCGGGCGCAGGGCAGAGCAGCGGAGGTGGCAGCAGATGGCCGAATCGAACCAGTACGTGATTTTTCGCCTGGATGATCAACTGTACGGCGCCGACATCACCGTAGTCCGTGAGGTGAGCTACCTCACGCCTGTCACCCGCCTCCCGAACACCCCGCACTACGTGGAGGGGGTGATCGACCTCCGGGGCGAGGTGATGCCGGTCATCAGCCTGCGCAAGCGGCTGGGCCTGCCGGACCGGCCGGCCGACGCCGACACCCGCATCATGATCCTGAGCGTGGGCAGCCTCACCGCCGCCCTGGTGGTGGACGGGGTGGAGCAGGTGGTCACCCTGGAGGCCGGGGCGGTTGCCAAGCCCGATGCGTCCCTTACAGTGGCGGGGCAGGATTACGTTTACGGGGTCGCCCGCATGGACGACCGGCTGGTGGTGCTCATCGACCTCAGGCGCATGCTTACCGTCGCGGTCGCCTGACTTTCCTGGCCCGACCCTCGTTTCCGGAGGCAAGTTTTCACCCGGGGTCACGTATGTTGGGTGAAGAATGGGTTCGCCGGGACGAGGAGGGGTCGCCGTGCGGATGGGGCTGGGGAGACGCAGGCCGCCGCCCAGGGCGCTGGCGGGGTTTGCACTGATCCTCGTGGGCGTGTCGATCATACTCACGGCGCTGCCCGGCTTCGTCTATGCCGCGGTGATCGGGGTACTGATCGCCTACCTTGGCTACACGCTCATCGGCCGGTGAGCCTTCGGGTCAGTCAGGAAGGGGGGCACCTGTGTGCGCATCACCGTCATCCGACTGCCGCGACCCTTGGGGCGAATGCTAATGGCGATCATGCGAGTGTTCTCCGGCAAGCGGGGGGAAGGCAGGGACGCCGCGTAGCGTGCACCGGGCAACCCAGAGACCGCGAGCCGGCCGCATCGACCCACCCTGGCACCCCGGCGGGCGCATTGCCGCCGGGGTCAACACTTGGCTATAATAGTTGGGAATTGCCGCTGGGAGGTAGCACCGGAACATGGCTGACTATCTGGTACGGGCGATTGGGGCCGGCGGGAACGTGCGGGCGTTTGCGGCCGTGACCACCGCCCTGGTGGACGAGGCCCGCCGCCGCCACGACACCTGGCCCACGGCCACCGCCGCACTGGGCCGCGCCCTCACGGCCACCGCACTGCTGGGGGCCATGCTGAAAGACCCCGACGAGTCCGTGACGCTGCGCGTGGCGGGCGACGGGCCGCTCCGGGGGATCATCTGCGACGCGGACGAGCGCGGGCACGTGCGCGGCTACGTGAACGAGCCCCACGTGGACCTGGACCGCACGCCACAGGGCAAGCTGAACGTGGGTGCAGCCGTTGGCGCCGGAACGATCTACGTCACCCGGCAGCTTGCGCTGCAGGGCATCTACACCGGCTCGGCCGAACTGGTCTCGGGCGAGATTGCCGAGGACCTGGCTTACTACCTTACCCGCTCGGAGCAGACGCCGTCGGCGGTGGGGCTCGGCGTGCGGGTGGACCCGGACGGCGTGGTGGTGGCCGCCGGCGGATACCTGCTGCAGCTCATGCCGGCCACGCCGGATGCCGACCGCGACCGGCTCGAGGCGAACCTGGCGCAGCTGGGTTCGGTGAGCCTGGCGGTGGAGCGGGGAATGACGCCCGAGGAGATCCTGGCGGCCGTGCTGGCGGGCCTCGACTACGAGATCCTCGAGCGACGCGACCTGAGCTTCACCTGCCGCTGCAGCCGGGAGCGGGCGCTGGCGGCCATCGCGATGCTGGACGAGAAGGACCTCGCCGCGCTGGAGGAGGAGGACCACGGGGCCGAGCTCACCTGCCACTTCTGCAACGCGGTCTACCGCTTCAGCGAGGAGGAGATCCGCACCGCACGCCAGAACGCGGACAAGCACTGAGGCCCCAATGGCGAAAACCCGGCCACCTGAACCGGTGGCCGGGTTTGCTGGCGAAGCCGGGTGGGCTAGATCGCCCGCTGAACCTTACCGCTGCGGAGGCAGCGGGTGCACACGGTGATCCGCTTGACGCGGCCGTTCACAACCGCCCGAACGGTCTGGACGTTGGGCGACCAGGACCGCTTGGTCTTGTTCTCCGCATGGCTGACCGCGTTGCCGCGGTGGACACGCTTGGAGCAAACCTCGCACAGGCGAGCCATGGCCTGACACCTCCTCCCGGCCAGGAAAAGCTTCCACCTTTGTTAAAGCACAATCCACATCATAGCACACTTGCTGTACTGGTGACAAGCGCCTGCAGGTGGGTTCGACCGACGACGGGCGTCCGGACGTCGGTTCCGGACCGCTGGCAGGAGTTTGGCCCACCCGGGACGAAAGTAACGCCGTTTGGAAGGGGGGAGCGCCGGTGGGTAAGGAGCTCCAGACCGAGATGGGGCGCATCTACGTTGCGGATGACGTGATCGCCACCATGGCCGGCATAGCCACCACCGAGTGCTACGGCATCGTCGGCATGGCGTCCTCCCGTCTCCAGGACGGCATCTCGGAGCTGCTCGGGCGCGAGAACCTGGCCCGGGGCGTCCTGGTGGAGGTCGATAACGATTCGGTGGAGATCGACCTGTACATCGTGGTGGGGTATGGCACCCGCATTTCGGAGATCGGGCGGAACGTCACCGACAAGGTGCGGTACGTGGTGGAGAGCTACACCGGGCTGAAGGTGCGGGGCGTGCATATCCACGTGCGCGGCGTGAAGGTCGGAAACGCCTGAGCGGAAGCCGCTTCGGGCCCAGAAAACCAGCCCGGCTGTGGCTAGCCGGTGGGGATGAGGAGGCACCCTTCGTTGAGCATCAAGACCATCGACGGCAAGGCGCTGAAACGGATGATCCGCCACGCAGCCGCACGGCTCGAGGCTGAGAAGGATGCGGTAAACGCCTTGAACGTGTTCCCGGTGCCGGACGGGGACACCGGCACCAATATGTCCATGACGCTGAGCTCGGCGATCCGCGAGGTGGAGCGGGCCGGCGACCGCACCGTGGGCGAGGTCGCCGCCGCCCTGGCGCAGGGCTCGCTGATGGGCGCCCGGGGCAACTCCGGCGTCATCCTGTCGCAGTTGTTCCGCGGCTTCGCCAAGTACCTGGACGGCAAGGTGGCCGTCGACGGGCGGGAGTTTGCCCGGGCCCTGCAGGAGGGTGTGGACACCGCCTACAAGGCCGTCATGAAGCCGGTGGAGGGCACGATCCTCACCGTGGCGCGGGAGGCCGCGGCGGCTGCCCAGCACGTGGGACGCCGGACCGGCGACCCGGCCGTGGTGATGCGGGCGGCGCTGGAGGCGGCCGAGAAGGCCCTGGCCCAGACCCCGGAGCTGCTGCCGGTGCTGAAGAAGGCCGGCGTGGTCGACTCCGGCGGCAAGGGCCTCACGGTGATCTACCACGGCTACTACGAGGCCCTGGCCGGCGAAGCGTTGGGGGCGGAGGCCGCGGAGGAGGCTGCCCCTGCGCCGGCGCAGACTGCCGTGGCCCCGGGTCGGCACGACGTCTCCCCGGCGTCTCAGGTCGCCTTCAAGGTGGACGAGGAGATCTCGGACATCCGCTTCCCCTACGACTGCGAGTTCTTCATCCGCCGCTACAAGGACGGTCCGCCGATCCCGATGGACCAGATCGCCCGGGATCTGGAGCAGTGGGGCGACTCGATCTACGTCGTGGGCAGCGAGGACCTGGCGAAGGTGCACGTGCACGCCTCCAACCCGGGTCCGGTGCTCTCGCTGGCCATCCAGTACGGCGACCTGATCGACATCGTCATCCACAACATGCGGGAGCAGCACGCCGACCTGCTCCGCAACGCCCAGCCCGCCCCGGAGGGCGTGCAGGGGAACACCCCGGCCGCCGCACAGGCGGCGGATTCCGGCGCGGCGGCTGATCCGACGGCAGCGCCCGCGATGGCCGGCGCCAACCCGGCGAACCCGGGGGTGGACGCTCACGGGGAGGCCGCGGCCGACCCGCCGGCGGAGGAGAAGCCGACTGCCGTCGTGGCGGTGGCGGCGGGCGAGGGCATGGCGGAGATCCTGCGCTCGCTGGGCGTGAGCGAGGTGATCGAGGGCGGGCAGACGATGAATCCGTCCACCCAGGACCTGCTGGAGGCCATCGAACGCTGCCCGAGCCGGCAGGTGTTCGTGCTGCCCAACAACAAGAACATCATCCTGGCGGCGGAGCAGGCCGCGGCTCTCTCCAAGAAGAAGGTCTACGTGGTTCCGACCCGGTCGGTGCCCCAGGGCATCTCGGCCATGGTGGCCTGGATGCCCGACGAGGAGGACGGCGACCGGCTGTTCGCGAGCATGAAGCAGGTGATCGGCGACGTGCAGACCGGCGAGGTCACCTACGCGGTGCGCGACACGGTCTACGGCGACCTGGAGATCAAGGAGGGCGACATCCTCGGCCTGTGGAACGGCAAGATCCACCTGACGGGGAAGCAGCCGGAGGAGGTGCTGGCCAACCTGCTGCAGGCCATGGTGGACGAGGTGGGCGGCGAGGTGGTCACCGTCTACTTCGGCGAGGCGGTCTCGGCAGACCAGGCCGAGGCAGTGGGGGAGGACCTGCGGAAGCGGTTCCCCGACCACGAGATCGAGGTCCAGTACGGCGGCCAACCCCTCTACTATTACGTGTTCTCGCTGGAGTAACGCTTGCCAGTGTCTGGCCGGGTGTGTTGCACACGCCCGGCCTTGTGCGTCTGCCCACGGGCGATCGGCTGGATCGGAGGCTCCCACGCTCTGCGGACCCGCCGGGAGCGGGCCGGTGGCGGCGGGGGCGAGGGGCGGTCGGGTCGCCGTTCGTGGAATCGGGGATAGTGGGTAAACTCGTGAGACGAACCCCGGCAACGCGAACCAAAGCGCCTGCGTCTATCGTCTGAATAATGGTGATAAAGAGGAGGGAAGAGCGATGGAGAAGTCTACGTACCGTGTTGACCGGCACACGCTGGCCGGCGACTGGCTGCTCCTGGCCCTCATGCTCGTGACCATCGGCGTCACCATCTGGGCGTTCCCGCGCCTGCCCGACCAGTCGGCGGTTCACTGGGGCACGGACGGGACGGCGGATGGGTCTGCCAGCCCCTGGTTCCTCGCCCTCTACTGGCCGATTTTGGCGACCGGAATCTACCTCCTGTTGCTCTACCTGCCCCTCCTGGACCCCAAACGGAGCAATTACGTTGCATTCGGGCGCGTGTATGGCATCATCCGCCAGGCCGTGCCGGCGCTCCTGCTGTTGCTCCACCTGGCGCAGCTGGCGAACGCTCTCGGCGCGTCGGTCTCTCCGCTCACGGTGATCTTCCTCGCCACGACGGCGCTCTTCTTCGGCTTCGGCCTGGCCATGGGTCAGATCCGCCCCAACTACTTCATTGGCATCCGCACACCGTGGACCCTGGAGAGTGAGGAGGTCTGGACGAAGACCCATCAGCTTGCCGGCCGGCTGTGGGTGGTGCTCAGCCTGCTGCAGGCGCTTCTGGTGCTGCTGATGCCCGCCCACCTCGGGTTCTGGACCTGGCTGGCCGTCGTCCTGGTCATGGTGGCCGTGCCGGCGGTGTACTCGTACCGAGCTTACCGGCAGGTGAGCGGTTGAGGAACGGTGACGCAGGTAACCGTCC
>Ga0134100_1001007_pt1 | contig 28849 bp, 29 predicted proteins | sample 11_taG_2_FD_94444 | JGI IMG/M metagenome (GOLD analysis project Ga0134100, IMG submission 94444) | Switchgrass degrading microbial communities from high solid loading bioreactors in New Hampshire, USA - 11_42_5_180_A3 metaG | ecosystem: Engineered > Bioreactor > Semi-continuous > Anaerobic >...
AGACAGGGTGGGACCAGGTGAGAGGCCGTGGGGTCCCGGAGGCTCTTTCGCTTCGCGTCTCGATGTTCCGTCCTGCCGCCGCTTCGACGGCCTCTGAGGATGGCTGGTTTCCCCGTGCGGAAGGCGGAGCGCAGGCCAGGCTGACGAGGCGGGTAACCATGTTGGCCCCCGGGCCAGGTTGGTCGGTCCGGGGGTAATGTTGTGGATGGTGCAGATGGTGTGAGGGATGGTCTACCGGGATGCTTGGGGCGTGAAGTGATAGAAATTCTGAGGGGATTGGGGACGAGGGGCACGAAAATCTGGCAGAACGGACGCCCCCGGGTCGAGTTGGCCGGTCCGGGGGGAATGTTGTGGGTGGTGCAGCAGGTGCGGGCGAAAGCCGGGACGGGTGCTTGAAGCGTGAAGTGATAGGAATTCTGAGGACGGGGACCGCTCTTGCTGAATACACCATGATCTGGGATGCGTACACCCGATTGCGGCAACAGCCGCGTCGTCCTGAGCGCCCAGGGGTTCTGGCTCGGTGACTCAGCGTGCTATCCCGCCAGGTAGATGAGCCGCAGGCCGATCAGGTAGGTGGCCAGGATGACTGCCATATCCCAGGGGAACCGGCGGCCCTCCTCGCGCCGCGGCAGGGTGAGTACCACGATCACAATGCCCGAAAGGACCAGTCCCACCAGGGCCGTGACGATTTGCCCGGTGGTGCCGGTGGACAGGATCGGCGTGCTGCCCGGCTGGAAAAGGTCAGCGATGAACAGGATCACCATGTTGAAGATGTTGCTTCCGAGCACGTTGCCCACCATCAGGTCATAGGCGCCCATGCGGGCGGTGAAGATCGAGACCGTCAGCTCGGGTAGCGACGTGGACAAGGCCAGGAGCGTGCTGCCGATGAATGTTTCGCCCAGGCCCGTGGTGACGGCGATCTCATCGGCCGCCTTGCTCAGGTACCAGCCCGCCACCAGGATGGCCAGGGCCGAGCCCGCAAACCTGAGCCAGACGCCCGCGAGAGAGGTGGAATGGCCACCTGCCGCCTGCGGCAGCTCCGACGTCGCCGCGACCTCGGCCTGCTGGTCGCTGCCGGGCAGAAGCCGCATGATCACGATGTAGGTGACCGCGATAAGCCAGGTGTCCAGTCCTGCGCCCAGAAAGGAGTAGGGCTGCGGCACGACAAGGGCCAGCGCGGCGATGCCGCTCAGGAGCATGCCGGTGGCTGCCGAGGTGGCGTGAACCGGCGATACGTTAGAGAGAATGTGGCGTGCGGCGAAGCACTGTCCGAAGACGAGCAGGACCATATTGAGTATGTTGCTGCCGAACACGTTGCCCAGGGCGAGGTTGCCGGCCCCCATGTAAGCGGCGGAGGCCGAGGCGGCCACTTCCGGCAGCGAGGTTGCGCCGGCGAGGAGGAGGGAGCCGATAAAGGCCCGGCCGAGCCCGGTGCGCTCCGCCAGCTCGTCGGACGCGTGGGAGATCATGCGCCCGGCCACGGTGATAACGGCGGCGCAGATCAGGAACAGGATCCAGGGGTTCATGCACGACACACATCCTCTGCGAGACTGGAGTTCACATGCTGGCAGCAGCATGTAGACTCAATATAGCATTATAGCGCAAATCTGCTATATTCGAGTATATCATATCTATTCCTAATTGGCCAGCGTAACTACCTACGGAACACGAAGTGGTCACCTTAAGAGCCAGCCGCAGGAGAAACAGCGCCTCTACCCGCTCGACCGCACCGTCGCCGTCGGACGCAGAGCCACCGGGCGGACGATGCCGTTCAGGAAGCCGAGGCGGGCCAGTCGGCCGGCCAGGTAGAAGCCCAGCTGCACCGACGGCCCCACGCCCAGCACCACGGCCACCGTGCCCAGGCCCAGCGGTCCGCCCAGCCACCAGCCGATTACCGAGACCGTCAGGTCCAGCCCGTTCTTCACCAGCCCCACGGGCAGCTTCACGAGGCGGGTAAGGCCGATCATCAGGGAGTCGCGGGGGCCCGCACCCAGGTCGGCGCTGGCGTAGAGCGCCGTGCCCACACCGGAGACGAGGATGCCGGCGGCCAGCATCAGCCACAGGCCGGCCGTGGTCTCCGGGGAGGGCATGCGCTCCAGGATGAACTGGAGGATGGGACCGAAGCAGAGCATGTTCAGCACCATCCCCAGGGTGGGCCGCAGACCCAGGGCCCAGTCCAGCCCGATGATCACCAACCCCAGCGTCTGGATGACCAGCCCCAGCGGGAGGCCGGTGCGCCCGCTCAGTCCGAGGTGCAGGATGTCCCACGGGCCGGCGCCCAGACCCGGGCGGATGACCAGCGCATACCCGGCGCAGGTGATGACCAGCCCCGCAAAGTACCACAGCAACCGTAGCGCGAAACGGAACCGCATACCCCACACCTCGCGAAAAGCGGTGATAACCGAAGACCCCGGACCACGAGTGTCCGGGGTCTTGCTCATTATGATAAACGATTCTGTGTAGCGAAGTAAATCACGCTTCACGCTCGCGCCAGACCAAGCGCAGCGGACTGAGGCCCGCGAGCTGCTGGCGGACCCGCGACGAGGGCCACTCGTAGCGGAGCCAGAGCACGGCCAGTCCGGCGGCCGTCACGGCCGTCCAGAGCATGCCGGCGAGCCCGGCGTAGGGCAGCAGGGCTAGCGGCCCGGACTCGTGCAGCAGGGGGATCGCCCAGACAGCCAGCACGGCCACTCCGATGCAGGCGGAGTCGGTGCAGATACGCAGCCAGCGCTCGTATACCTTGAGCATGCGATCGCCTCCCGCCAAGCGCTTTCACCTGTTATGACGTAGCAGCCCGACTCCAGGTTTCAGGAACTATGTGGAAATCTGGTTACAACGGCCAAAGTTCCGACGAAAGGCGGAGGAAGGCTTCCGCCGAACGGGGGAGAGGCCGGTCGCGCCGCCAGGCCAGGGCGAGGGTGCGGGTGAGGGGGTCGCCCGCGAGGGGCACGAAGACCGGCGCCGGCCGGAGGCTGCGGTCGGCGGCCATCTCGGGGACGAGGGTCACGCCCAGCCCCGCGGCGACCATCGCCTGCAGCGTTTCGATCTGGGCCGACTCGAAGGCGATCTGCGGCACGAAGCCGGCGGCTCGGCACGCCTCGAGGACGAGGTCGCGAAAGCCGTAGCCGGGCTTCATGATGAGGAAGGGCTCGTCCGCCACGGCCGACAGCGGAACCGGGCGGACACCGGTGGGTCCGGTGACCTCCAGGACCAGCGGGTGGTCGGGCGGCAGCGCCAGCAGGATCGGCTCGGTGAGCAGGGGCTGCGCCAGCAGGCCGGGACTGCCCAGCGGCAGCGTGGTGAGGGTCAGGTCGGTCTCGCCGGCCAGAGCCAGCTCGGTGAGTCGCTGGGTCGACTCCTCCCTGAGGATCACCTGGATCCCCGGGTAGCGCCGCCGGAAGGCGGTGATCACCCGGGGCAGCACGCGGGACCCGGTCATGGGCAGGCTGCCCAGCACCAACCGGCCGGTGCGCAGGCCGAGTCGCTCCTCTACCGCGGCCTTTGCGGCTTCCACCTGGCGCAGAATCGCTTCGGCGTGGGGCAGAAGAGCCTCGCCGGCCTCGGTGAGCCGCACCGGGGTCCGGCTGCGGTCGAAGAGCGGCGCACCCAGTTCCTCCTCCAGCCGGCGGATCTGCTGGCTCAGGGAGGGCTGCGCCACCATGTTCTCCGCGGCCGCCCGGGTGAAGCTCTGGTGTCGGGCCACGGAGACGAAGTAGCGGATGTGGTGCAATTCCACGCGAGCACCCCCATAGGCAGAGCCTATCATCACCATAGTTATCATATGTTGGAGGTCTGACGCAACCCCAGGTATATATGTTCCAAAGGGGTGATGGCATGAGCGAACGGACCTTGTTCGACAAGATCTGGGAGCGGCACGTGGTGCGGCAGGAGCCGGGCAAGCCCGCCCTGCTCTACATCGACCTGCACCTGGTGCACGAGGTTACGTCGCCGCAGGCCTTCGAGGGGCTGCGGCTGGCCGGGCGCAAGGTCCGGCGGCCGGACTTGACGCTGGCCACCATGGACCATAACGTGCCCACCACCGACCGGTCGCTGCCCCTGACGGACGAGATCGCCGCCCGGCAGATGGAGGCGCTGGCGCAGAACTGCGCCGAGTTCGGCGTGCGGCTCTTCGACCTGCACAGCCCGCAGCAGGGCATCGTGCACGTGATCGGCCCCGAGCTGGGCCTCACCCAGCCGGGCATGACCATCGTCTGTGGCGACAGCCACACCGCGACCCACGGAGCCTTTGGGGCTCTCGCCTTCGGCATCGGCACCAGCGAGGTGGAGCACGTGCTCGCCACCCAGTGCCTGGTGCAGCACAAGCCGAAGGTGATGGAAATCCGGGTGAACGGCTCCCTGCCGCCGGGCACGACGGCCAAGGACCTCATCCTGGGCATCATCGGCCAGATCGGCACCGACGGCGCCACGGGGTACGTGGTCGAGTACACCGGTGCGGCGATCCGGTCCCTCTCGATGGAGGGCCGCATGACCGTTTGCAACATGTCCATCGAGGCCGGAGCCCGGGCGGGGATGATCGCCCCCGACGAGACCACCTTCGCCTATCTGAAGGGCAGGCCCCACGCGCCCAAGGGCGAACTGTGGGAGGCGGCGGTGGCCGACTGGCGGACGCTCGCCTCCGACCCCGACGCCGTCTACGACCGGGTGGTGGAGTTTGACGCCGGCCGGCTCGCCCCCATGGTCTCCTGGGGCACCAACCCGGGCCAGGTGGTGCCTGTTACAGGGCGGGTGCCCGACCCGCGTGACTTCGCCGACCCCGCCCAGCGGAAGGCGGCTGAGGCGGCCCTGGCCTACATGGACCTGGAGCCCGGCACGCCGATCCAGGAGATCCGCATCGACCGGGTCTTCATCGGCTCCTGCACCAACGGGCGCATCGAGGACCTGCGGGCCGCCGCGGCCGTGGTGAAGGGCCGCAGGGTGGCGCCGGAGGTGCGGGCGATGGTGGTGCCCGGCTCGGGCCAGGTGAAGGCGCAGGCTGAGGCGGAGGGGCTTGACCGGATCTTCCGGGAGGCGGGCTTCGAGTGGCGGGAGGCGGGCTGCTCCATGTGCCTGGGCATGAACCAGGACATCCTTTCGCCCGGCGAGCGCTGCGCCTCGACGTCCAACCGGAACTTCGAGGGCCGGCAGGGGCGGGGCGGCCGCACGCACCTGGTGAGCCCGGCCATGGCGGCGGCTGCGGCCATCGCCGGCCACTTCGTGGACGTGCGTGAACTCCTGGCGGAAGGGGGTGGAGCCCGATGAGGCCGTTCGTGCGTGAGACCGGGCTGGCGGTGCCGCTGGACCGGGTGAACGTGGACACCGACCAGATCATCCCCAAGCAGTTCCTGAAGCGGATCGAGCGGACGGGCTTCGGGCAGTTTCTGTTTTACGACTGGCGTTACCTCACCGACGGCTCGCCCAACCCGGAGTTCGTGCTCAACCGGCCGCAGTACGCCGGAGCGACGATTCTCATCGCCGGGCGGAACTTCGGCTCCGGTTCGTCTCGGGAGCACGCCCCGTGGGCGCTCACCGACTACGGCTTCCGGGCGATCATCGCCCCGTCGTTTGCCGACATCTTCTACAACAACTGCTTCCAGAACGGCCTCTTGCCAGTGGTGCTGCCGGAGGAGGCGGTGGCGGAGCTGATGAAGCGGGCTGCGGAGCCGGGGTACCAGCTCACGGTGGACCTGGAGCGGTGCGTGGTGGAGGACGAGGCGGGCTTCCGGGCGGATTTCGCGATCGACGAGTTCCGCCGGCACCGGATGCTGCACGGTCTGGACGAGATCGGGCTGACGCTCCAGTATGAAGCGGAGATCGCCGCCTACGAGGCCCGGCGCCCGGCGTGGACGCCCCGGACGCTGGCGGAGGGGTAGCTCGGGGCCGCTCCCCCGCCGCGGGGTCCCGCATCGCGCCGGCTTTCGGGGACGGAGGGCACAGCATTCAGAAGGGCGGAGGCGGGGGCCTCCGCCTTCGCGCGTCAGTCTGCCGGGCGCCTGGTGCGGCCGGGCGGCGGGGCGCACGAAGCGCCCTCCGTCTCTGGGGGGTATGAGCCAACCGGGGTTCGGGTGACTCTGAGTTGAAACAGAATGCCAGGCAGATCCGTCCAAGCGGGTGGAAATGGGAAAGAACTGGAGGGAGGTCGTCTCATGAACCAGTGGCTTTCCGCTCTCCTCGTACTGTTGGTTGCGCTCTCCGCGGCCCTGTGGAAACCGGCAGGCGCCCCGGGGCCGGGCCCGGCGGAAGGGGAGACGTCCGCGGTCGCGCCGGAGCAGGCCGCAGTGGATGAGGATCGGGCGGCCGTTCCGGAGGAGGTTGAGGAAGCGGAGGGCGACCAGGAGCAGAGCGACGAGGCGGCCGCCCGCGCCGTGGTCGAGGAATTCGGCCGGCGGCTGAAGAACGTTTCGCTGACCGCTCCGCCCGATATTGTCGCCGCGGGCATGCGGGAGCAGTACGGCGACCTGGTCTCGCCGGAGCTCCTGGAGCGGTGGCAGAGAGACCTGTCTGCCGCGCCCGGGCGGGTCGTTTCCAGCCCGTGGCCCGACCGGATCGAGATCCTCGCCGTGACCCGCACGTCGGAGGACGCCTTTGAAGTGAAGGGCGAGATCATCGAAATGACGAGCATGGATGTTGTTGAGGGCGGTTTCAGCGCGAAACAGGCCATCACGCTGGTCGTCACCCGCAGCGGCGACGGCTGGCAGATCAGCGACGTCACGCTGGGTGAGTGCGTCTATCCCCGGCCCGTGACTTACCGGAACGGGGAGTACGGCTTCGTCTTCTCGCTTCCCGAAAGCTGGGAGGGCTACACGGTAGTGACCGAGACGTGGGAGGGTCTCCCCGTGGGCGGAAGCAAGCCCGTCGAGACCGGGCCGCTGATCCGCATCCGGCATCCCGAGTGGCGGGAGGACGCGCCCCGGCAGGACATCCCCATCATGGTCTTCACCGTGAAGCAGTGGGAGGCCCTGGAGGCCGGGGAGTTTCACATCGGCGCCGCCCCCATCGGGCCCACGGAACTCGGCCGCAACGACCAGTACGTGTTTGCCCTGCCGGCGCGGTACAACTACGCCTTCCCCGAAGGGTACGAGGAGGTCGAGGAGATCCTGCAGGGCAGTCCGCTCGTGCCCATGAAGCCTGGCCCGGTGCGGCCGCGCTGAGCGAGAGTACCGGCGTTTGGGACCCTCGCGCCTGTAGCCGACCACAGGGACTGTGGCGCACGGCGGTGGGAGCGTCTTGAGCGCCGCGGTTCGGAGGCGATGTGGGCGAGAGGAGCAGGCCCGGTATCGGGGGGACATGGGAGAGAGGAGCAGGTCCGGGATCGGGTGGACATGGGTGAGAGGAGCAGCGCCGGGATCGGGCGGACAGGGGCGAGAGGCACAGAGCCCGGTGCCAGGCGGACATGGGCGAGAGGGACAGCCCTTGGGACTGTGGCGATGTGCGCGCCCGGAGCCGCGAGGGGCCCGGGCCCCGGGAGCGACTGAAAACCTGCAGAGACACAGGAAGGGGCCGCACCCGCGGAGGGGCGGCCCCCGTTTCACTCCCCCTCCCGCAATAACCGCTCCGGCACGGCCAGGAGCCGGCCGCTGGCCCAGAGCAGGAGGAGGGCCACCAGCGCATAGGCGCCCTTGCTCACGGCCAGGGGCGCCGGCGCCGCGTCGCTCATCCCGGCGAAGGGGAGCCAGAGCTGGTAGACGGAATCGTACGGGCACCAGATCGTGGCGATGGCCAGGGTGACGAAGTAAACCGCCAGGCCCCCGGACCACCCGATTACGGCCGAGCCGCTCAGGGCGTGGAAGAGGTGGCACGCCGCGGAGAAGAGCGCACCCGAGACGAGGGTGGAGAGGAAAGTGCGGAGTTCGTTCACGTCTCCGGCCCGGGGACCCGCGACCCAGATGAAGAGGCCCACCGCCACCGCGTAGTAGGCCGCGGCCAGCGCCCAGCGCTGCAGGAAGAGATTCCTGAGCCCCCGAGGAGAGGCGCCCCACCGTTCGTCGACCCGCCCGTCCACGAGCAGGGCGGGCGCGGTGAGTCCGATTAGCAGCAGCGGCCCGAAGATCTCAGTGCGCTCGACGAACCAGCGCAGCAGATATCGATCGCCCGCACTCTCCGTCGGCCAGAGCAGGGCAACGGCCAGGACGGCCGCCAGCGCCGCGAAGTGCCACGGGCCGAAGAGCGTGCGCAGGTGGCTGCGGAGCATGGCTGTCACCTTCCCACACGGGTCTCACGCCCCACGCCCATCACCTCCAGTTCGGTGTGAAGGCCCCGACCTCCAGGCCCAGCCGTGAGGCGACGACCTGCCAGTACTCGTCCGAGGAGGGGATCCAGCCCAGGGGGCCGCCCAGGCTGACGGGCGGAACGGCTGCCGCGGCCTCCTCGAGCGCGGCCAGGACCCGGTCGTGCCCCAGGGACTGGCCGGCGGCCCAGAGGGTGAAGGCGTTCTCCACAGACAGCGCACTGCTGGCGTAGCCAACCGCCCCCGCACTGTGGAGGGTCGTGAAGGCGTCCGGATCGCGATCCAGCGCATCCCGTGTCTGGCTTTCCCAGAGCCGCAGCTCTTCCGCCAGCGCCTCCGGGCCCGCCGCCCGCTCCAGGACGACCCACTGGTGGTAGAGCGCGGCCGCCCCGTCCCAGGTCAACCCGGGCAAGTACTCGAAGTACTCGCCGTTCTGGACGACTCCGGGGACGTAAGCCGGAATCTGCGCCAGATCCGCCCAGTACGCCTCGGCCATGGCCCGGAGCAGCGCCCGGTCTGCCCGGCCTTCCCCGCCCCGGCGCGCAGTGGCCACGTCCTTGGGCAGCAGCACCAGGTGGCCCTGCTCCAGCCGGGCCTGGCGGAGGAAGCTGCCCTCGAAGATGCGCAGGGGTTCGCCCGCGGGCGGCCGCAGCGCCGGGAAGTGCGGCAGGAGGCGGGCGGCAGCCTGGGCCAGGGGGACGGCAGCCTCGTCGGACCCGCGCGCCAGGTAGACTTCCACGGGACCGGCGGGGGTTTCGACCCGGTGCCGGACCCAATACGACTTCCGCTCAGTGGAACCGGCGGCCGCGGCGCGCACCTGCGCCATCTCCCACTCCTGCGCTTCGTCCTCCCACATCACGCTGGCGGGGGCCCGGAGCAGCGGTACGGCACTGACCGCCCCGCCCGCCAGCAGGAAGACTAAGAGCAATGCGGTGACCCGCCGCCCTGCCGCCGTTGTCAGCACCGGGACCTTGCGGGGCAGTAGCCAGAGTGCCAGGGCGAGGAGCCCTGCCGTCAGGGCCAGGGACCACGCCCGGTTGAGCGCGATGAGCCCGGTGTACGGGTCGAGGCCGAAGACCGCCGAGAAGTTGGGGGGCTGGAAGACCGGTGCCAGCTGGCCGCGCAGCACTGCCCCTGACAGGAACCAGGATCCGACCACGGCCAGCGCCCCGGTGGCCAGCACGACGCCGGTTCGCCCGGTGAGGCCGTCCATGGCCAGCGCCAGACCCGTGACAAAGGCGTAACACGGCAGTGTCAGCAGGGCGCTCATCCGGAGCACGTCTGCCCAGTAGGGCAGAACCTGGGGCCGCACCGCGCCCAGCGCCGCCGCCCCTGCGGTCATGCTGACCAGCCAGGTGACGGTGAGGGCGGCCCAGCCGCCCAGGAACTTGGCGGCGACGGCAGCCAGGGCGCTCACGGGGCGGCTCTGGACCAGTTCGTGGATGCCGCAGGCGGCATCCCGCCGGCGCAGCGCACCCAGCGCCGGCAGGAAAACCAGCGGCCCCACCAGCAGGACCCAGTCGCCTAGTCTGCGGGCGACCAGTGCCGGGCCGAAGTCGCCATCCACCGCCAGGTCCACCGTCCCGCTCGCGGCCGCGAGCACGGCGAGCCAGAAGGCGGGCCCCCGGGTGATGAGGCGGAACTCCCAGCGGGCCAGGTGCCAGACGAGCCGGACCTCATGCGGCCCCCCGGGGCGGCCGGACGGGGCTTCGTGGGCTGCGGCCGGGACACCAGGGATGCTCACGCCGCCTCACCCCCGTCCCGGGTACGCAGAGCCCAGACGTAGCCGTCCTCCAGCGTGGGGGCGGCGGGCTCGGCGCGGTAGCCCGGAGGCGGCGCGTGGGCGACCACCCGGGCCCGGACCAGCCCCGCTTCCCGGACGGCGGCCACGGGGCGGAAGCGCTGCTCGAAGTGGGACCAGTCGGCGGGCTCCACGGCCACCGCCCAGACCTTCCCGTCCGCCCGGGCGGCGAGTTGGTCGGGACTGCCGGTGAATATCACCTTTCCGTCCCGCAGCACGGCCAGGCGGGAGCAGGTGGTCTCCACGTCGCTCACGATATGGGTGCTGAGCAGCACGGTCCGGTCTTCCGCCAGCCCCGCCAGGAGGTTGCGGAAGGAGACCCGGGAGTCCTGGTCCAGCCCCGCCGTGGGCTCATCCACGATCAGCACGCGGGGGTCGCCCACCAGAGCGGCGGCGATGCCCAGGCGCTGGATCATCCCGCCCGAGAGCTGGCGCACCCGGGAGCGTGCCCGGTCGGCCAGGCCGACCCGCTCCAGCAGGGCCATCAGCCGGGGCCGGTCCGCCGGGGCCTCGGCGATGTGTGCCATGAACTCCATCGTCTCCAGGACCGTGAGCTGCGGATAGAAGCCGAACCGCTGGGGGAGATAGCCCAGGCGGCGGCGCACCGCGGCCAGGTCGGTGAGCGGGATGCCGTCGATGGTGACCCGCCCCTCGGTGGGGGTCATCAAGGTGGCGAGGATGCGCATCAGCGTGGTCTTGCCCGCCCCGTTGGGCCCCAGCAGCCCGAATGTCCCGCGGACCTCGAGGTGGATACCGTCCAGGGCCACCTTGCCGTCCGGGAAGACCTTGCGGAGTCCTTCGATGACGATGCTCATGTCTCGTTCTCCCCTTCGATATCCGGTCGCTCCGGTCTGGTGGGGGCTGCCCCTGGCAGACCGGTCGGTGCCGACGGTTCTGGGAAAAGGGGTGCCGTGAGGTGGGAGAGCCCCCTTTTCATTCCGGCACCACGAGGCGCGGACGGGAACCGTTTCACGACTCAACCGCCAGCCTCCCAGCGTCCAGGCTCCAGTGGGCCACCAGTCCGGGCGGGACCAGTTCCAGGCGGTGCGTGGCCAGGAGGGTGACCCTCCCGGGGCGGTGGCAGAGCTGCAGTACCCGGGCCCGGCTGTCGCCGTCCAGGCTCTCCAGGGGTTCGTCCAGCAGCAGGACCTCCGGGTCGCCCAGGAGCGCCTGGACGATGCCGACCAGGCGCCGCTGCCCTTCCGAGAGCTCCCGCAACGCCGAGTGCGCCCTGGCGGAGAGGCCCAGCGCCTCCAGCAGTTCGTCCCGGCGCCGGGCGGCGAGGGCGGGCGGGAGCGCCTTCAGGGCGCTGAGGTAGTCCAGGAAGCCGCTCACCGTCATCTCCGGATAGGTCGCCGGTCGCTGGGGAAGGTACCCCAGCCGGCGGTGGTAGGCCTTGAGCTGCGCCGTGATGGACTGTCCCCACCACCGCACCTCCCCGGCGGACGGAGGGATGAGACCGGCCAGGGTGCGGAGCAGGGTGGTCTTGCCCGCACCGGAGGGACCGGTGAGCAGCGTCACCCCCGGGCCCAGCCTTCCGCGGACGGAGTCGAGCACGGTGACGCCGCCGAGGCGCACCGTGACGTCTGCCAGCTCCAGCATCAGAACCGCCTCCCCCACGTGTCAAGGCCCGCAAGGCGGGTGGTCAGCCGGGGCCAGGTGCGGGCGATCAGGCCGGCGGCCAGGATGAGCCCGCCGGCGCAGAAGGCGCTGAGCGGCAGCAGCACAACCGGGTCCGTGACCGCGGCGATGGGGAGGTCGCGGGCCAGCGTCAGCCGGGTGAGAATCAGCAGCCACAGGGCCAGGGCGGCGCTTCCGCCCACCCAGGGCGGCACGTAGAGGGAGAGGGAGAGGACGGTTACCGAGAGCACCAGGATGGGCAGGAGCCAGCCCAGCACCAGCCAGCCCAGCATGACGGAGGGCTCCAGCGCGGCCGAGAGCAGCGAGGCGCCGCCCAGGAGGAGCGTGTCGTAGGCGGCCACCCAGAAAAGGCGTCCCAGGACCAGTTGGGCCGGGGTGAGCGCGCACGTGAGCTCCACCTCGGCCATCCCCGTGCTGATGCCCCGGAAGGCATGCGCGACCCCCAGGGTGGCCAGGATGGGGGCCACCAGCAACAGGAAGGCCCCGTAAGTCAGGTCCAGGCCCAGGCTGGCGGCAACGTCCGGAGAAAGCAGGGGCATGCCCGCGGCGACCAGGGCGGCGCTGGCGAGCCAGAAGGGGCGTTCCAGCAGGCGCACCTGGGGCTGCACCGCGGCCAGCGTGCGGGCCAGCCAGCCCGGCTGCCGGACCCAGGTGCGCTCCAGTTCGGCGGCGAAGGGGCTCTCCGGAGCCGGCACGAGGGCGGTGAGGGCGGCCACCAGGCGCCGGGTTTCGGCGGGATCGGGATCGGGCCAGGCGGCATCCTGCGCCCTGGCCGCCGCCTGCAGGGCCTCGGCCAGGGCGGCGAGTTCGTCACCGTCTTCCGGCACCGGCACACTTCCCGCAGGTTCGCCCGCCCACGTGTGTTCGGCAGGGCCGGGCACCGGGGCCGCCAGGTCTGTGCCTGGGCCAGGGTCCAGCGCCTCGGCCGGATCGAAGCCGAGCACCCGGATGAGGCGGTCAGCATCTGGCCGGTTGCCCATCGCACGTCACCTCCCGGGAAAGCCGGCTGCGCAGGTGGCGCAGTCCGTGGTAGATGCGGGACTTCACCGTTCCCTCAGGCAACTCCAGGGCCGCCGCGATCTCGGGTACGGTCAGACACTGGCAGAAACGCAGCACCAGCACTTCGGCGAAGTGCGGCGGCAGTGCCTGCAGGGCCGCCAGGGCTTCGTGGGCCAGCAGGCGGTTGGCCACGTCGTCGTCGGGGGGCGGGCCGGCCTCGGGCATCTCCGCCGCCTCGTCGAGGGGGAGGGCTGCAGAGCCGTGCCGGTAGGCGGCGCTCTTTCGGTGGTCGCGCCAGAGGTTGACGGCAATCTGGTAGACCCAGGGCTTCACAGGCCGCGGGAACTGGTACTGGCCGGCGCGGGAGACCAGCCGGAAGAGGCACTCCTGGGCCAGGTCCTGCGCCAGGTGGTAGTCGTGGGAGAGCCGGTAGAAGTAAGCCGTGAGCGGCTTGTGATAGCGGCGCACCAGCGGCTCCACGGCGTCAGGGTGCCCCTGTTGGAGTTGGCGCATCAGGTCCTCGTCGGTCATGGCCTCACCTGCCTTCACCAGGTGTTACGAGGTGTCCCGGAGTTTCGTTTAGTAAGTTGGGTCTTCTGGATGGCGTACGAAATCTCCTGGACATGCCTGAGGCAGTGCCGGTGGGCGTCGCCCGGCTGGGTCTCACTGCGCGGTCACGCCGGGCGCGGGGCGGCGCCGGGGCGAGTCCGGTGGCGGGGCCATGCCGGGGGCGGGTACCCCGGGGGCTGGAGTCTGGGGTGACGTAGCCTGAGGCCCGTACAACGTCGTACCCTGGTGGGATCATGCGCGAACATCAGCCGGTGCGGGGACGGTCTGTACAGTAAGAAAAAGGCGTAAGGGGATGACCCAGAGGGGGGCGCAGGATGCTTCGGTGGGGGATGCACCTCGTTGCGATCTGTGGTGGAATTGCTGCTATCCTCGCCGCCGGGACGGTGAGAGATGGGATCCTGGATCCGCGGACCCTCACGTTCGAGTGGAGCGGATACTTCGGGTCCCATGCGCTGGTGGCGCTGGCCGGGTTCCTGCTGGTCCTGCCGCTGGTGTGGCCGGCGGGATCGGTGCCGCGTCCCGTGCGGGTGCGCTGGGGGGTGCTGGCAGTCTACCTGCTTGTGGGCGACGGGCTGGTGGCGCTTCTGCCCGTGTCGACGTTCATGGTGATGCGGGATATCTGGGCTACGGCGGGCCAGGTCGTACTCGTGAGCCTGCCGGAGCACAACATGTCCCTGCTCAGCTACTTCGGCGCGATGCTCTCGGGTGCCGGGATGGCGCACGCACTGGGCCAGGGCCCCCACGGGGAGTAGGCGGGGCCGGGACCCCTGTACTGCGGCGCTCTGCGGGTCCGGTGGCCCGCAGAGCGCCTGCGCGCAGACCCCCCTGCCACCTGCGGGCAGGGGGGTCCGACCGGCGTCAGTATGTTGAGGTCCGAACCGGCTTTGCCGTCTACCGACAGGCGGTTTCTGCCGGGTGACCGGCCAGGCGGTCGAATGCCCGCCGGACGGTGCTCGCACCTACTTCCACAGCATCAGGAAGGTGCCGGCGACGATCAGCCCGCCGGCCAGGAGGGTAGTGGGCGTGAACTTCTCGCCGAGGATGAAGTACGAGAGGATCAGCGTGAGGGCGATGCTGGACTTGTCGATGGGGGCAACCTTGGAGACGTCACCCAGGGAGATGGCCTTGTAGTAGAAGAGCCACGAGAGGCCGGTCGCCAGGCCGGAGAGGATCAGGAAGGTCCAGTTGACGCGGTTGAGCGTGCGAATCCCGTGGTGGGCGCCGACGGCGAAGACGATGCCCCACGACAGGAAGATGATGACGGTGGTGCGGATGGCCGTGGCCAGGTTCGAGTCGACACCTTTGATGCCGATCTTCGCCAGGATCGCCGTGAGAGCTGCGAACACTGCTGAGAGGACCGCATAGAGCTTCCACATCTTGTGCTTCCTCCTGGAGACCGTGTGATGCGGGCCGCTAACGACGCGAATTGTACATCATTAGGTAGCAAATCGGCAATCCGGGCATGCAGGCGAGGTCACCTGGGCCGGTCGTGTCGGGCAGTGCGACGGGTCCGCAGGGCAAGGGCAGGGCGGCCCGGGACGGGGCGCCAGCCGATCGCAGGAGGCGGCGCGCCGCAGCCTACCGCGGTGAAATTGAAGAAAGGAGCGGTTACGGAGTGACCCAGGATGTGCAGCAGGCGTACAACGAGGGCTACCAGCTTGGCTATCAGCATGGCTTCGAGGCTGCCGCAGGCAGCACGACGGGCTACCCCTTCCACCTCATCGGGCGCCACCCGGCGCGGTCGTCGCGGCTGCTCATGCTGCTCATGCCGCTCAAGCCCCTGTTTCTGCTCCCGCATTTGGTTATCCTCTGGCTCCTCTCCGTAGCCGCCGTGGCGGTGATGCTGGTCGCCTGGTTCGCCGTGGTCCTCACAGGCCGCTACCCTAGGGCGCTCTGGGACTTCATGGTGGGCTACAACCGCTGGAACGTGCGCGTGCAGGCCTGGCTGATGGGACTGACGGACGCGTACCCGCCGTTCTCGCTCGATTGAGTCCGGTGGTTCGGACTCCCACGGTAGCGGACCCTGTTCGCCGGTGCTGGAACCGTGCGGGGGATGGTTCCCGATGTGGAAACCATCCCCCGCACCTGTCTTCCCGGTTGGACTACGACGGCGCCTGCCCTGCATAGGGTTGGATGTCGGCGGGCGTGCCCACGGGAGCAGTGGTCCCCGTTGGGGCCGGGGTTGACCCCGGAAACGGCCCTTCATTCAGGGGCACGTCCGCAGGCCAGACGCGCGCCGTGTCGCCGGCCGGATGGGGGTGCAGGTACATGCGCCGGCACGTGGGGATGCTCTTGCTGTGCGGCAGTGCCTTTCTGATTGCCGGTCTGTCCCTCAAGGATACCGTGTCACAGGCTGCTGTGATCGGGTGGTGCCTGGGGTTTCTCTTCACCCTCCTGGCTGTCACCGTGGCCGTGATCGATCACCTCAGGGGCGACTGAGGCCTGTAGATACCGGCCGGAGTGCGCACCGCTCAAATCCCGTGCACCCGCCGGGTTTCCCAGATCTGCTCCGTGTGGCCTGCCGCGTGGCAGGCCAGCATTCCCACCATCCGGCCGACGGTCATCTTCGTCCCGGCCTCGTTCACCGTGTAGCGCTCGAGCGCCCCCGGCACGTACTCGATCAGCTGCACCAGGTGCTCGTGCACCGCCCGGAACAGCGCTACGGAGGGCCCGACCGGCCGTCGGTGGGAGTGGAGTCCCTCGTCCCAGGCGTCGGGGCTGTACGGGTTCGGGCGGTAGAGGCGGCCCGGCTCGGCGATGGCGTAGCGCAGGCCGGCGATGGCGCCCACGGCGGAGTCGGTCATGTGGTGGACGATCTGCCGGATCGACCACTTGCCCGGCGCCCGGGCCAGGTCCAGCTGCGCCTCGGTGAGCCCTTCCAGCGCGGCTTCAAGCCGTTCGGGGGCCGAGCGGAACAGGGCCAGGGCCTGCTCCGGCGTCAGGTCGTTTTCCGTCCAGAAGCTGACCGTGTAGCCGTCGGGATCGGGGAGTTCGAGCTTGCGCTCCCCCCAGTCCGTCCGCACCAGTACTGCCTCCGGCAGACCCCGGGCGGTCGCGTCCAGGTCGGGGGTGAAGAAGTAGAGTACCGCCCCCGGCCGGACCGCCGTCCCATGCGGCGCCAGGTAATTGGCCAGGTCGCCGGCGGACGGGCCCGCCAGGAGCACGTGGCCTGCCGGGGTCTCCAGGTGAGCGGCGTCCGGGTAGCGCGTCACCAGCCGGAAGCCCAGCCGCTCCGTGTAGAACCGCAGGCTCTGTTCCAGATCACGCACCGGAATCGCACGGGTGGGTCGATTCCCCACTGCCTATCCCTCCCACTGGTGGAAGTAGCCCCACGTGCAGGCGGGCACGCCCAGCCTGCGGGCGGCGTACTCGATCAGCTCGGGCGTGAAGTAGTACAGGCGCAGCGCGGTGATGCGGTCCCCCGCGGTGGTGAGCCGGACCAACTGCCCCAGGGCCCGCTCGTGCTGCTCGGTCCGGAAGAAGACGAAGACCACGGGCTCGCCGTCCAGCTCGCCGTACTCGGCCCACTGCGGGCGGGCATCCCGGGCCCAGTCCGCCAGCGAGTACTTCCGGATGGCCTCCCGGCCGTACTCCACGCCGCACTCCACGACGTCGCACTCGGCGCCCTCGGTGAGGAGCGCTGCGATGGCGTCGGGGTCCCGGCGGTTAAAGGCATCCAGGTACGCGGCGACGACCGCATTCGGTACAGGAGCGGTGGCCCGAACCGCCGGCCGCGTGCCGGAGGCGGCGGCCTCCCTGGCCGTCGCGCTCGGAGGTCCCTGGCCCGGTAGGCCTGCCTGCGGGTCAGCGCTGGCCTGGGACCCCGGGCCAGAGACCTGTCTCTCCTCGCCGGCGGCTGCGGCCCGCAGACCGGCCCGCGCCCGGTGCAGGACCGCCTTCACCGCACCCTCGGTGGTGCGCAGCATGGCCGCGACCTCCCCGGCGGTGAAGTCGAAGACCTGGGTGAGGAGGAAGACCACCCGCTGGCGCGGCGGCAGCGCGGCGACGAGGTGCTCCATGGCCGCCCACGTCTCGACGGGGTCGGGCTCCGCTCGGGCCGGTTCCTGCGCGTCCAGCTCCACCGGGACGGCCCGTCGGCGCCGCAGGTCGTCGATCCAGGCGTTGGTGGCGATGCGGAAGAGGTAGGGGCGGGCCTCCACCGGCTCCCACCAGGTGAGCCGGGCGAAGGCGCGCAGCATGGTCTCCTGCATCAGGTCGTCGGCGTCCCAGGCCGACCCGGTGAGGCGCAGGCAGTAGCGCCAGAGGTCGCGCCGGTGGGGTTCGATGAGCCGCATGAACGCCTTGCGGGCCTCCTCCACCGGGCGACCGAGGCGTTGCAGGGTGTCAGGGAGCTCCATGTACGCATCCCTCCGTGGTGAACGTTCACCCATTACCACGGAAGAGGTGGGCGAAAGGATACGATGGTACCAGCCACAAGCTCGCACCGCCGGGCTTCGCGGCAGCCGTGGAGGCAATCCCCCGACGGCCATGCCGGGTCCGCACTGCGCACCCCCGTTCCAGTCGGGTTACAGAGCCGCTGGGGGTGGGAAGCCGGGGCCAGTCCGGGGGGGCATCTTCTCAAGGCTCCCCTGCGGCGGCGACCCGTACCGCACGAACAGCCCGATGCCCGTCAGCAGCAGCGTGCCGCCGACGACGGTAGTCCACCCCGGCGCCTCCCGGAACAGGAACCACGCCAGGATGGTGGCGATCACGGGCTCGCCGAGGGTGGCCATGGAGACGGTGGCGGCGCTCACCCAGCGCAAGGCCCAGTTGAAGAGGGTGTGGCCGAAAATGGTGGGGATGACCGCCAGGGCGGCAAACAGTGCCCATTCCCGGGCCGGGTACGGCACCAGGGGGATGCCCTGCGGCAGCATGAAAAGCCACAGGAAAAAGGCAGTAATGGTATAGATCACCGTGGAGTAAAGCGTGGCCGACATCCGCTGCCGCGCGAGGCGGCCGGCGACGGTGTAGCCCGAGACGGTCACCGCGCCGAGGAAGGCCAGCAGGTCGCCGAAGAGGGCAGACCCGCTCACCCGGAAGTCGCCCCAGCCGACGAGGATTCCGCCCACCACGCCCACCACCATGGCGGCAAGGCCGGCCCGGCTCGTCCGCTCGCCCAGGAGCCAGTAACCCAGCAGCAGCACGATGAACGGGTTGGCTGTTACTAACACGGTGGAACTGGCCACCGTGGTGAAGCGAAGGCTCTCGATCCAGGCCCAGAAGTGCAGGGCCAGGGCGAAGGCGCTTCCCGTGAGCAGCAGCCAGTCGCGCCGGGTGAGGCGCCTGAGGGCCGCCCGCTCCCTGAGCAGCACCGGGACGGCCAGCAGCGCCGCCGTGATCGCCATGCGGTAGAACGCCAGCACCAGCGCCGGGGCAGCCGAGAGCCGGATGATGATGGAGGAACAGCCCACTGACAAGACGGCGACGATCAGAGCGAGCAGCGTGCGCAGCGGCAAGGTCGGCAGCCCCCTGGGTGTGTGATGTCCGAGAGGCCCACGCACCTGCGGTCGGTCTAGACCAAGAAGCGGCGCAGCGGCGAGGTCGGCAGCCTCCCGGGCGTGTGATGTCCGAAAGGCCCTCGCACCTACGGTCGGTCCAGAGCAAGAAGTTGGGCAGCGACAAGGTCAGCAGCCTCCCGGGCGTGTGACGTCCGAGAGGCCCTGGCGCCTGCCGTCGGTCCAGAGCAAGAAGGTGCGCAGCGGCGAGGTGGGCAACCCCTCGGGTGTGTCATGCCCGAGAGAGTTTGACTCCCCCCGCCGCGAACCCTGCCAGTATATACTTGAAACGTGATAGGAGGCATCAGTATGCGGATCTTCATCTCCGTTGACATCGAGGGCATCTCGGGCGTTACCACGGCGGCGGAGACCCGCCCCGGCGGCCACGACTACGAACTGGCCCGGCGGTGGATGACCGCCGAGACCAACGCCGCCATCGCCGCAGCCTTTGAGGGCGGCGCGACGCGAGTTCTGGTGAACGACTCCCACGGCAGCATGAACAACCTGCTGCTGGACGAACTGGACCCCCGGGCTGAGGTCATCCGGGGGTGGCTCAAACCTCTGGGCATGATGCAGGGCATCGAGCAGGGCTGGGACGCCGCCTTCTTCGTGGGCTACCACGCTGCCGCGGGAGACGGCGACGGGATACTCGCCCACACCATCAACGGGGCCAGCTTCCACGCGGTGCGGCTGAACGGCCGCCCGGTCTCCGAGGCCGAACTGAACGCCGCCGTCGCCGGCGAGTTCGGCGTGCCCGTGGTGCTGGTGACCGGCGACGCCCGGCTGGAGCCGGCGGTCCGGACGCTGCTGGACCCGGTGGAGTTCGTCGCCGTGAAAACGGGCATGGCCCGGGAGACGGCGCAGCTCGTCCATCCGACCCGGGGCCGGCAGTTGGTGCACGATGGAGCCCGGGCGGCGATGCGGCTCGTGGGCACCGCCCTACCCGTGCGGCTTCCCGGGCCGTACCGGATCGAACTGGAGTACCGGAGCACGGACCTGGCGACGCTGGCCTCGTTCGTCCCCACCGTGGAGCGGCTGGACGGGCGGACCGTCTCCTTCACCAGCCCCACGCTGGTCCGGGCGATGACCACCCTGCGGGTGCTCTCCCGCCTGCGGGCGGACTGAGTCGGAGGTCGGTTCGCGGCCGGACAGTACGGAAGGGCGGCTCCGGCAGGCCTCCGCCTGAGTCGGGCGCGGCGAACCTGCCGTTCGGGCAGGTCGGGCGGGGCATGCACCGCGAGATCGGTTACCTCATACGAGTGGGGCTGTTCCGGCGGGACCCCCGCTGATCCCGGAACAGCCCCTGTCACGTGGCACCCGTGTCCTACGCCCCGGGGCAGGCGTGTTTCACGTGCCACCCCCGAGCGCTACGCCCCCAGGTACGCCTTCTTTACGTGCTCGTTTTCGAGCAGCTCAGCCCCTGTGCCCGAGAGCGTGATGCGCCCGTTCTCCATCACGTACCCCCGGTCGGCGATGGCGAGGGACTGCGCGGTGTTCTGCTCCACCAGCAGCACCGTGATCCCCTCGTCCCGCAGCCGGCGGACGATGGCGAAGACCTCCTTCACGATGATGGGCGCCAGGCCCAGGGAGGGCTCGTCCAGCATCAGCACCTTCGGCTGCGCCATGAGCCCGCGGCCGATGGCCACCATCTGCTGCTCGCCGCCCGAGAGCGTGCCCGCGAGCTGGTTCTCCCGCTCCTTCAGCTTCGGAAAGAGGGCGAAGACCCGCTCCAGGGCCTCGCTGCGCTTCCGCCGCGCCTCGGGCACGTGGGAGCCCACCAGCAGGTTCTCCTTCACCGTCATCTTCGGGAAGAGCCGGCGCCCCTCGGGCACGTGCACCACGCCCCGGGCCACCACCTGATGCGAGGCCAGGGTGTGGATGGGCTCGCCTTCGAAAAAAATCGAGCCGCTGCGGGTGGGGACGATGCGGGAGATCGCCTTCAGCGTGGTGGACTTGCCCGCGCCGTTGGCCCCCACCAGCGCCACGATCGCGCCCTTCTCCACGGCCAGGGAGGCGCCCCAGAGCGCCCGCACGTCGCCGTAGTCCACCACCACGTCACGCAGCTCAAGCACGGGACGCCACCTCCCCGCCCAGGTAGGCCGCAACGACCGCCGGGTAGTTCACGACCTCCTGCGGGGTGCCCTCGGCGATCATCTCGCCGTGGTTGAGCACCACCACCCGGTCTGAGAGGGTCATCACGACCTGCATCACGTGCTCCACGCCGGCCACGGAGCTCACGCCCAGGTCGGCGAGCCGCCGGAGCAGCCCGATCATCTCCTCCACCTCGGTGGGGTTGAGGCCGGCCGAGACCTCGTCCAGCAGGATCAGGTCGGGTTTGGTGGCGAGCGCCCGCGCCACTTCCAGCCGTTTCCGACCGGCCAGGGTGAGGGTGGAGGCCAGCAGGTGCGCCCGGCCTTCCAGCCCCACGAACGCCAGGATGCGCATCGCGTCCTCCCGGGCCTGCGCCACCGAGTTCGTACGGGCGAAGGCACCCACCATCACGTTCTCGAGGATGGAGAGGCCGGGGAAGGGCTTCACGATCTGGAAGGTACGGCCCAGGCCCCGGAGCGCCCGCTGGTAGGGCTTCAGCCGGTTGATGACCTCGCCCTTGAAGCGGATCTCACCCTCCGTGGGGCTGTGGAAGCCGGAGATGAGGTTGAAGACCGTGGTCTTGCCCGCCCCGTTGGGGCCGATGATGGAGAGCACCTCGCCCTTCTGCACCGAGAAGGAGACGTTCCGCACGGCGCAGAGGCCGCCGAAGGTCTTGGTGAGGTTTCGGACTTCGAGCAGCGGGGCCATGCTCAGCTCGCCTCCTTCCGGACGCCGAAGGTGGACCCGGTGAGGGCTGCCCGCGCGGCCCGGCGCGCCTTCAGCCGCTGCTGAAGGGTGCCCAGCACGCCGCCAGGCAGGAAGAGGATGGCCGCCATGAGCAGCAGGCCGTAGATGAGCAGGTGCGCCTGCTTGAACTGGGCCCGGAAGAGCTCGCTGGCGAAGACCAGGAGCGTCGCCCCGACGGCGGGGCCGAACACGGTGCCCCGCCCGCCGATGATCGCCACGATGGCCATCTGCAGCGAGACCGGCTCCGAGAGGACGATGTCGGGCTCGATGTAGGAGAGGTAGGAGGCGTAGAAGGCGCCGGTCGCGGCCGCCAGCACGGCGCTGATCACCAGGGCCAGGTTCTTGTAGCCCGTGGTGTTGATGCCGATCGACTCGGCGGTCTCCTGGTCCTCCCGGATCGCCGTGAGGTAGTACCCCACCTTGTGCCGCTCGATCCACCAGGTGATGCCCACCGCCACGATGGCCACCACGGCGATGAACCAGTAGTAGGGCGCCCGGGAGACCCCCTGGAACAGGAAGGGGACCATGATGCCCACCGCGCCGTTGGTCACCGACCGCCAGGCCAGGGCCACCAGCCGCAGCACCTCGGCGATGGCCAGCGTGCCCAGCACGAAGTAGGGGCCCCGCAGGCGGAAGGTGATGGAGCCGATGAAGAGGGAGAGCGGCACGGCCAGGACCATTCCCAGGGCAATGCCGAGCCAGGGGTTCCAGCCCAGGTGGGTGGCGGTGATGGCGAGCGTGTACGCCCCCAGACCGAAGAAGGCCGAGTGGCCCAGGCTGAGCTGGCCGGCATAGCCGCCCACGATGTTCCAGGCGCTGCCCAGGGCCGTCCAGACCAGGACCAGGATGAGCACGTTGAGCCAGTACGGGTTCTTGAGGAAGAGGGGCACCGACAGCACGATGACCGCCAGCAGCAGGGGCGGCACAATCTCCCTGACCCTGCTCATGCCCGCGCCCTCCCGAACAGCCCCTGCGGCCTCAGCAGCAGCACCAGCACGAAGACAATGAAGCCGATGGCGTCCTTCAGCTCGTGGCCGACGAAGATCTGCCCCATCGACTCGGCCAGGGCCAGGGTGACGCCGCCCAGCGCCGCACCCACGACGCTGCCCATGCCGCCCAGCACCACCATGGTGAACGCCTTGAGGCCAAAGTTTTCCCCCACGGTGGGGTAGAGGTAGTAGACCGGCGTGAGCAGGGCGCCGGCGGCACCGGCCAGAGCCATGCCGAGGCCGAAGGCCGTCATCTGGACCCGCTGCACGTCAATGCCCATGAGCTGGGCGGCGTGGAGGTCCTGCGCGGTAGCGCGCAGGGCCCGCCCGAACTCCGACTTCATCAGGTACCAGTAGAGCGCCACGGTGATGGCCACGGCGACGGCGAAGGAGATGATATAGGCGAGGTTCATCGCGACGCCGCCGATGCGGATGACCGTCTCGGCGTAGCTGGTGCGCACCTGCCGGTAGTCGGCGGTGAAGAGCAGCTGCGCCGTGTTGACCAGCACCATGGAGAGTCCCACGGTGAGCAGGATCTGGTTCATGTGGGAGGCCGTGGCGACGCGGTGGATCACCAGCCGCTGGATCAGCATCCCCATGAGGAAGAGGACGGGGGCGGTGATCAGGATCCCCACGTACGGGTCAATCCCCAGATGGGTCACCAGGAGATAGGTGGTGTACATGCCCACCATCAGGAAGGCGCCGTGCGCCATGTTCACGATATCCATCACGCCGTAGACCAGGGCGAGACCGGCTCCGATCAGGGCGTACATGCCGCCCAGCAGGAGGCCGCTCACCAGGTTCTGCGGCAGCTGTGCCAGAAGCTCCACACGTTCAACCCCTTTTTTCAAGGCGCCCGGCAGCAGCCTGCCGGGCGCCGTCGCGTCCTGCGTTACTTCCGCTCAGACCAGGTGGGCGTGGGGAGGATGGGGTCGGCTGCGGCGTACTCGCGCGGCCAGACCGTGACGTACTGTCCGTTCTGGACCTGCGTGACCAGCATCGGGTGGGCGTTCTGCCCCTTCTCGTCGAACTTCACCGGGCCGAAGATGGTGGCGTCCGGGTCCAGGTCGGTGGCGGCCAGGGCGTCGCGCACCGCCTGCCGGTCGAGCGAGCCGGCCCGCTCCAGCACGTCCTTCACCAGGTAGAGGGCCGCGTGGGTCTCGGCGGAGTGGTAGGCGGGCTCGACGCCGTACCGCTCGATGAACTGCTCCGTGAACTCCCTGGCGCCTTTCCAGGTGACGTCGGTGGTCCAGAGGGTGGCGGAGAAGGTGTACTCGGCGTCCTTGCCGGCGCCCTCCTCACGCACGAACTCCGGCGTGGAGAAGCCTGCGCCCGCACCGATGTAGACCTTCGGGTTGAAGTCCAGTTCCCGGATCTGGCGCATCAGCAGCGTGGCGTCCAGCAGGTACGAGACGAAGAGCACGGCGTCGGGATTCTTGCTCTTCACCTGGCTGAGCATCGGCTTGAAGTCCGGTGCGCCCTTGGCGTAGCCCTCGAAGGCCACCACCTGGATGCCTGCCTTCTCGGCCAGCTCCTTGGCCGGCTGGGCGGTGGACGTGCCGAAGTTGGTGTTCTCGTAGATGATGGCGAGGGTTTGGGGCTTCACCTGGTCCATCAGGAAGTTGATGGCGGTGTTGGCGTACTCGGACGAAGGCGAGTTGATGCGGAAGACGTACTTGGAGCCGAACTCGGTGATGTTGTCGGCTGCGGCGGTGGGCACGATGAACGGGACCTGGTACTTGGTGGCGGTCTGCGCCGCCGGCAGGGTCGCCGCGGAGGTGTAGGATCCGATAATCAGCGGCACCTTGGTCTGGGTGGCCAGCTTCTCGGCGGCGGAGATGGCGTTCTCGGGCTTGGAGGCGTCGTCTTCCACGACCAGCTTCAGCGGCCGGCCGAGCACGCCGCCGGCGGCGTTGATCTCCTCCAGGGCGATCTCGTAGCCCCGCATGTGGGCCTCGCCGAACTTGGCCTCGCTGCCCGTGAGCGAGGTGATGACGCCGATCTCGATCGGCTCCGACGTGTCGGCCTGGCTGGCCGAGTCAGACGGGGCAGCGGTGTCCGACGAGTCGCCGGGGCCCGATGAGTTGGACGGCGCAGACGAACCGGGGCTCTGCGTGGCAGCGCCCCCACAGCCGGCCAGGAGCAGCGCGGCCAACAGGAGCGAAAGGACGCGAACGGGACCTCTCTTCATCGCCTTTTCTCCTTTCGGTCATGGCTTGCTCTATGGGGCCTCTGACGCAGGGAAGCCGGCGCGCCTGAGCTCCTCCAGCGCCAGGATCAGCTGGTCGTCATGCAGGGTGGCGAGGAACGAGTCGAAGACGGGCCGGAGCGCCGCTGCCCAGGCCGCCCGTTCCTCCGGGGTCTGCTCGTGGATCTCGAGCCGGCCCGAGGCCCGGATGCGCTCCAGGTCCTCGGCGTTGATCCGGGGCGCGTTCTCCCGGTTCCAGCGGGTGGCCTCCTCCAGGGCCCAGAGGAGGGCCTCCTGCACCTCGGGGTCGAGGTTCTGCCAGCGGTCGGCGTCCACGAGCACCACGTAACCCAGGTAGCCGTGATCGGAAAGCGTCATGTAGCGCTGCACTTCGTGGAACTTCTTGGAGTAGATGTTGGACGGGGTGTTCTCCTGCCCGTCCACCTGGCCGCTCTCCAGGGCCCGGAAGGTCTCGTGGAAGCCGATGGGCACCCCGGTGGCGCCCAGCAGCCGGAACTGCTCCACCAGCACCCGGGAGGGCTGGACCCGGAAGACCTGCCCCTCGAAGTCCTCCGGCGTGACCAGGGGCCCCCGGGCGGAGGTCATCTGCTTGAAGCCGTTGCTCCACATGGTGAGCCCCATCAGCCCCCGGCGCCGGAGCACCTGGAAGAGCCGGTCGCCAACCGGCCCCTCCATGGCCGCCACCACCGCATCGTGGTCGGCGAACACGTAGGGAAGGTCGAAGACCTGCCACTCGGGGAAAAGCTGGGCCAGCTTGCCGGTGGAGGGAGCGATCAGGTCCACCCGGCCATCCCGCAGGGCCTGCAGTTCCTCGCCGTCCCCGTAGAGGCTGCAGTTGGGAAAGACCTGCACCTCCACCCGGCCCCCGGTGCGCTCGTAGACGAGGTCCGCGAAGCGTCGGGCGGCCTGGCCTTTCGGGGTGTTCTCGGCCACCACGTGGGAGAACTGGAGGATGATCCGTTCCTCCGGCGCCCACTGCTCGTGGTCCACCACCCGCGTGGGGGTGCAGCCCCAGGCCGGGATGCTCAGGACGACGAGGAGCAGCACCAGGATGTGCCGGCAGGTGTCGAGCGGAGAGCGCAAGGGATATCTCCTCCTTGAATCCTGGTTATAAACAGGGCTAATGGCCCTGGCTAGGTTTTGAACATAAAGTAGGTTTTGGTCATCATGTGAGACCAATAACGCAGGGACCGGCCCCTACCGCAGGAAGTAGCGGTAGACGGGCCGGCCGACGGGGTTGTACTGCATTTCCACGCCGAGTCGCCCCTGTTGCACCAGGTAGTCCAGGTAGCGCCGCACGGTCACCCGGGCCAGGCCGATGCCGCGGGCCACCTCGGCGGCCGACAGCGGCCGCCCCGCCTGGACGAGGTGGAGCAGCACCTGGCGGAGGGTCCACTCGGTCAGCCCCTTGGGCAGGTCCCTGCCCCCGTGGGTGGGGCCCGGGGCGCCGCTGCCCCCGGGGACCGCCTTCGCCAGGGGAACCGCACCCGGAGCGGACGTGCCCAGCGGCGGGCGACTTCCCCCGGCGGGGGACGATGCCGGGACGCGGCCCCCGCTCAGCGTCGGGTCCGGCGGCCGGGGAACGGCGCCGGGGGCGGCTCCCACCGGTCGCGTGAACTGATCGATCTCCGCCTGGCTCAGGTCGACTTCCTCCCGCAGTCGGCGGCGCATCTCCGCGTAGGTGAGCAGCGTGGCCCGGAGCCGCTCGAACTGGAAAGGCTTCACGATGTAGTCCACCGCCCCGTTGCGCAGCACGTCCTGCACCGTGCGCACATCCCGCGCCGCGGTCACGGCCAGCACGTCGCAGGGCAGGTCGCGCCGGCGGATCTCCCGGAGCGCCTCCAGGCCGCTGAGGCCGGGCAGGTAGATGTCCAGGAGCACCAGATCCGGGGTGAGCGCAGACGCCATCGCCAGGCCCTCCTCGGCCGTGCGGGCGATGCCCACCACGGTGAAGGGGCCGGCCTCCTCCACGTAGGCCCGGTTCACCTCGGCCACCATCGGGTCGTCTTCGATTACCAGCACCTGAAACGCATCCACGCCCATCCCCCCTTACTCTGTGCTCGCCGCGTCCGGCCGGGTGCGGGGCAGCCAGGCCGTGAAGCAACTGCCCCAGGGCCCGGACTCCAGCGCGACCGCACCGCCCAGGCTTTCCAACCGCCGGCGCACCAGGGCCAGCCCGACCCCCCGACCGGACGCGGCCTTGGTGCTGAAGCCCGGCTGCCACACCTGCTCCTGGAGCGCGGGCGGAATCCCCGGGCCGGTATCGCGCACCACCACCGTCACCACGCCGTCCTCGTCGTCCACCCGCACCTGCACCCGCCGCCGGTCGGGCGGCATCGCCGCCACCGCCTCCATGGCGTTCTCCACCAGGTTCCCCAGCACCACCACCAGCGCCCCCGCTTCGTGGTCGGCCAGCGACTCCAGGTGGCATGCCGGGTCCAGCTCCAGCTGCACCCCCAGCTCCCGGGCGCGGTGGAGCTTGCCCAGCAGCAGGCCGGCGATGCGGGGATCGGCGAAGTGGGTCGCCAGAAAGCGCGTCTGCTCCTGCTGCTCCTCGCAACTGGCAAAGATATAGTCGCTGGCCTGCTGGTAGCGGCCGAGCTTGATCAGGCCGGCGATGGTGTGCAGGCGGTTCATGTGCTCGTGGTTCTGCGCCCGGAGCGAGTCGACGAACGCCCGTACGCCCGTGAGCTCCTCGGCCAGCCGGTGGAACTCGGTGCGGTCCCGGAAGGTGGCCACCGCCCCGATGATCTTGCCGTCGCGCCACACCGGCACCCGGTTGGTGAGGACGGTGGTAGTGCCCAGCACCATCTCCTGGTTGAGCTCCCGGGCGGCGGTCTCCAGGATCTGCGGCAATCGGCTGTTGGGGATGATCTCGGCGATGGGCCGCCCCAGCGCGCTCTCGCCCACGCCGATCACCCGCTGCGCCTCGGCGTTGAGCACCGTCACCCGCTGCTGCCGGTCAATGGCGATCACCCCCTCGCCGATGGCGTCGAGGATCGCCACCCGCTCCTGCAGCTGCCGGGCGATCTCCGCCGGCTCCAGGCCGAGCAGCTGCCGCTTGATCCGCCCGCCCAGCAGCCAGGCCCCGGCCAACCCTACCGCCGTGGCCACCAGGAGGGTGAGGGCGAGCTGCGGCCGCAGGTCGTGGAGCACGGCGGCCACGGAGGGGGTGATCACCCCCACGAGGACGACGCCTACCTGCTCTTGCAGGTCCTCAGACATGACGGGTACGAAGGCGCGCACGCTGTTGCCCCGCTCGCCGCGGCCGTAGGAGATGTAAGAGTGCTCGGCGAAGGCCGGCCCGCCGTCCTCCGATTCGAACCGGGTGCCAATGCGGCTCACCAGCGGGTGACTGTAACGCCGCCGGGCCTGGTCGATCACCACCACATACTCCATGCCGTTGGCGATGCGGACGCGCTCCGCGATGGGCTGGATGACCTTCTCGCCACCAGGCTGGCCCAGGAAGCGCTTCACCTCGTTGATCTCCGCCACCGTCCGGGCCACGTGCATGGCTCGCTGGCCCGCCTGCGCCTCCACCGTGCGCAGGGCGTAGAGCGCCACCACCACGGTGCCGGCGCTGACCGACACCAGCACCAGGGCCGCCGCCAGCAGGGCAATCTGCATCTGCAGGGGCAGGTGGGGGCGTCGGGTGAAGCGCCCGGCGGCGCGGCGGAGGCCCCGCATCAGCGGCTCCGGGCCGGCGAGGCGGGGGCACTGCAGCACGGATCCATGCCAGGTCATGAAGGGTCACCACCGGACTGTCTCTGCATTGCAATAGGGGAGAGTGACAATTTCGTGAGGATGGCGACGATTCCTCTCGGCCGCAGACGCGCGGCCGTTGTGCCGGCGGCGGGCGGAAGGCGGAATCCGGGGCGCCGCTGCACCCGTCTAACTCACACCACTGCAGAAACCGCGCGGGAGGATGAGACGTGCGCCGATTCTGGCTCTGGATCGTCCTGGTGTTGCTGCTGACGGCCGCACCGGCCGCGGCGGCGGACGTGACCATGACCGTGCAGCCCGCCTTCGGCGGCCTGGCCAAGGAGGGCGACTGGGTGACCCTCTGGATTGACCTGAGGAGCG
>Ga0134100_1001011_pt1 | contig 28763 bp, 26 predicted proteins | sample 11_taG_2_FD_94444 | JGI IMG/M metagenome (GOLD analysis project Ga0134100, IMG submission 94444) | Switchgrass degrading microbial communities from high solid loading bioreactors in New Hampshire, USA - 11_42_5_180_A3 metaG | ecosystem: Engineered > Bioreactor > Semi-continuous > Anaerobic >...
AAACGCTGAAGGCATCTAAGTGTGAAGCCCACCTCAAGATAAGATTTCCCATAGCGAAAGCTAGTAAGACCCCAGGAAGACTACCTGGTAGATAGGCTTAAGGTGAAAGCATGGTAACATGTTTAGCTGATAAGTACTAATAGGTCGAGGGCTTGACCTAAGAAAAGCTTTAGCATTCAGTGTTTGGTTTTGAAGGTGTAGTATGTGGCCCAGTGGCTCAGTTGGTTAGAGCGCCGGCCTGTCACGCCGGAGGTCGAGGGTTCGAGCCCCTTCTGGGTCGCCATTATATATAATCGCGGGCGCATAGCTCAGCTGGGAGAGCACCTGCCTTACAAGCAGGGGGTCATAGGTTCGAGCCCTATTGCGCCCATCATTTTAGAATGAAAAATGAATATTAGTGCATAATAAGAATATGCCGACGTGGCTCAATTGGCAGAGCAGCTGACTTGTAATCAGCAGGTTATCGGTTCGAGTCCGATCGTCGGCTTTATGTGGAGGGATTCCCGAGTGGCCAAAGGGGGCAGACTGTAAATCTGTTGTCGCAGACTTCGAAGGTTCGAATCCTTCTCCCTCCACCATTTATTTATATCGCGGAGTGGAGCAGCCTGGTAGCTCGTCGGGCTCATAACCCGAAGGTCAGAGGTTCAAATCCTCTCTCCGCAACCATGCCCAGATAGCTCAGTCGGTAGAGCAGAGGACTGAAAATCCTCGTGTCACTGGTTCGATTCCGGTTCTGGGCACCATCTTTACATAATGAGCTTGGGCTACTAGCTCAGTCGGTAGAGCACTGGACTTTTAATCCAGGTGTCCCGGGTTCGAGTCCCGGGTAGCTCATCAAAAATCGTAAGAAATAGTTCTTACGATTTTTTTTATTGCATAAAAATGCTGTACTTTCACATTTATTGTACTTTATCGGTTTTGCCGCCTAAGCTTGGCGTGAGAATTTCGCAAGAGAAACTCTTTTTTGTACTTATTGTTAGAAAACTCAAGACTGTTATAATTGATGCTTACAGGGCTTGGCTAATATGTATTTTTAAGATATAATGAAATTAATAATTTGTTTTTATAGAGGATTGATTTTATGGCAGAAGCACCTTTATATGAAAGATTAATGCATTATAATAAAGAAGATATATATCCTTTTCACATGCCTGGACATAAATTAGGGAAGGTATTTTCTCCTTCTAATTTACTTAATTTAGATGTTACAGAAGTCAGAGGTATGGATAATCTATACGAGCCGGAAGAAGTAATAGCCAAAGCACAAGAATTAGCAGCAAAGACCTTCGGCGCAGAAGAAACGATATTTTTAGTGAATGGATCCACAGCTGGGGTTATAGCTTCTATCCTTGGGGTATGCGATCCTAAAGACCAACTCATTCTTGCGCGCAATAGTCATCATTCTGCCCATCACGGAATGATTTTAGGAGATATTACACCAAGTTATATTAATCCCAAAATGGTGAAGAAATACGGTTTATTAGGTGGGATTTCTTCAGAGGATGTAGAAGAAGCTATAAAAAAATGTCCAGAAGCAAAAGCTGTATTTATTACAAGTCCTACTTATGAAGGGTTCACTTCAAATATTAAAGAAATTGCTCGGATTGTCCATAAATATGATAAAGTTTTGATTGTTGATGAAGCTCACGGATCTCACTTTAATTTTCATTCTTCTTTTCCTAAAACAGCTCTTAGTCAAGGAGCTGATATAGTCATTCAAAGTCTTCATAAGACTTTACCAGCTCTTACCCAAAGTGCCCTCATGCACTTTCAAGGCAATAGAGTAAATAGACATAGAGTAAAGCAAATACTTAGAATGATTCAAACCAGCAGTCCTTCTTATATATTTATGGGGTTGATGGATTTCCTTAGAAAAACATTGGACGAGGAAAAAAATCTTTGGTTTGAACCTTATCTTTCAAGACTTAAGGATTTAAGAAATGAGTTAAAGAAATTGGATCATATCATTCTTCTTGGAGAAGAATTAAACCATCAGTATGCTATTGAAGAAATTGATATTTCAAGATTGGTTTTTTATACTGGATATACCAATCAATCAGGGATGGATATTGACAAGCTTCTTAGGGACAAATACAAGATTCAAATGGAGTTAAGCAGTGAAATTCATTTTATTGGCATTACGACTGTAGGGGATACGCAAGAAGGGTATAAGCGTCTTTTAAATTCCTTAAGAGAAATAGACAAGAAATTAATCTTAAATCAAAAAAATGCCGATATAAACAATATATCGTATCCTCCATCAGAAATCATGATCTCTCCAAGAGAAGCTTTCTATGCACCAAAAGAAGTGATTCCCTTAGAAGATGGGGAAGGAAAAGTTTGTGCGAATTTCGTTGTATTTTATCCCCCTGGTATACCCTTATTATCTCCAGGAGAAAAAATAACAAAATTCCATATTGAACAGATCAAAAGACGAAAAAAAGAAAAGACAATAGAGGTTATTAGACGGGGTGGACTATGAGAGGATTATTTATTTCTATGGAGGGGCCGGATGGTTCAGGAAAAACAACACAGATCGAAAGATTAAAAGACTATTTTTTAAATAAAGGTTATGAAGTGATTATAACCAGAGAACCCGGAGGAACTCAAATCAGTGAAAAAATTAGAGATATTATTTTGGACGTAAATAATAAAGCTTTATCAAATATGACAGAAGCCCTCCTTTATGCAGCATCTAGAGCGCAGCATGTGGAAGAAAAAATAAAACCAGCATTAGAAAATGGAAAGATTGTTATTAGTGATCGATTTGTAGATTCGAGTATTGTCTATCAAGGCTATGCAAGAGGGATTGGAATAGATATAGTAGAATCGATTAATAATTTTGCCATACAAGGATTTATGCCCGATATTACATTCTTTTTTGATATAGAACCAGAGTTAGCAATGAAAAGAAAAAACAGTCAAAAATCCTTGGATCGATTGGAACAGGAGCATATTTCATTTCATAATAAAGTATATGAGGGGTATAAAATCCTTCTAAAAAAATATCCAGAGCGTATAAAATCCATCAACGCAAGACAGAGTATAGACAATATCTACGAGCAAATTATAAAAGAAGTGAGTCGTTTATTAAAGGAGGATGCTTATGAAACTCATATTTGCGATCATTCATGATGAAGACGCCCACGGAGTAATGGATGAATTAAATAAAAAAGGTTTTGGAGTTACAAAGCTTGCCAGTACCGGTGGATTTTTAAAATCAGGAAATACAACGATCTTTATTGGAGTAGAAGAAGAAAAGGTTGATGAAGCTCTTAGTATTATAGAAAAGAAATGTAAAAGCAGAAAACAGGTAACAACAGCAAATTTACCACCAACCAATATAACGGAAGGATACATTCCTTATCCTATAGAAGTGACTGTAGGAGGAGCTACTATTTTTGTACTGGATGTAGACCGTTTTGAAAAAATCTAAGTTTTAAAGGGGAAAAAACAATGGATATGAAAGTCGGGCCAATTCAAACACCTTCTATACAAGCAACTAAAGAAGTAAAGGAAAAATCAGTAGAAAAAGATTTTGCCTTCACGCTTTTAAGCAAAATTGAGGAATCAGAGCTTCAAGAAAAGCTTGAAAAAATGTTAGAGGATATCACGGTCCAGGGTAAAAAATTAGCTGACCATATGGATATTAAAGATTTAAGAAAATATAGAACTTTGGTTTCTGACTTTATGAATGAAGTGGTATCGAGATCTCATAAGTTTTCCAGAGAGAATTTCCTGGATAAAAGAGGAAGACACCGGGTGTATGGTATTGTAAAAAAGGTTAATGACAATTTGGATGAACTGGCCCAGGAACTCATTAAAAAGGAAAAAGACCACTTGAAAATCTTAGAAAGAGTTGATGAAATCAGAGGATTGCTTTTGGATATAATAACTTAAAAATAGATCTATAAACTGCTGTAAAAAAACACAGCGGTATTTTTTTATCAAAAGATAGGAGATTTGCTATGTATACATTTGAAGAAATTATTGGTCATAGAGGAGTCATTCAAAATCTCCAGCAAGCGATTGAACACAATAAAGTATCTCACAGTTATATTTTTGACGGCATTTCTGGTGTTGGTAAAAAGATGATTGCATTTACTTTTGCCAAAACGCTTCAATGTTTGGAAAAAGGAACTGCACCCTGTAATAAATGCAGTTCGTGCAGAGCTTTTGACTCAGGAAATCATCCTGATGTTTTTTTTATCGATACAGATAAAAAGAATTTAGGAGTAGATGAAATCAGAGACCATATTCAAAAAGATATAGAAACAAAACCCTATAAATACAGGTATAAGATTTATATAGTGGACAAGGCGGACAAAATGACCGTGCAGGCTCAAAATGCCCTTTTAAAGACCATAGAAGAGCCTCCTTCCTATGGAATCATTATGCTTATTTCTACGAATTACAAACAATTTCTTCCCACTATTATATCAAGATGTTCCCTTATAAAGCTAAATCCTCTGAAGCCAGGAGAAATAAAAGATTACTTTAAAAGTACTGCTGTAGATCCTCATATGATTGATCTATACATTACTTTTTCCGGTGGAAGTATTGGCGCTATTAAAAACATGATGGAATCAGAGCATTTTTTGGAAATCAGAGAACATGTCATAAGATGGACTAATGAAATTCACTCAGGAGATTTAATGAAATTGTTTGAAATCCAAAAAGAAATGGAAAACTATAAAGAAGAAATAGATTTTGTACTGGATTTAATGTATGCTTGGTATAGAGATATTTTATTTCTAAAGCAAATGGGTAATAATCCATATATCATTAATAAAGATAAAGTTGATGTTTTGTTGAATACAGCTATGGTCTTATCTTATAATAAACTTGGCAAAAGTTTGGATGCAATAGAAAAAGCAAAAAAACAACTCAGGCAAAATGCGAATTTTCAACTTGCTTTAGAAATTATGTTACTACATATAAAGGAGAATGCACATGAACGTAATAGGAGTTCGTTTTAAGCGAGCAGGAAAAATATATTATTTTGATCCCGGTGATTTAGAAATAGAAGAGGGAAGTCATGTTATTGTAGAAACTGCAAGAGGTGTAGAATATGGAACGGTTGTTATAGCCAATCGAGATGTTCCTGAAGAACAATTGGTTCATCCCTTAAAAAGGGTGATTAGAATTGCAACGCCGGAAGATGATGAGACAGAATTTGAAAATAAAAGAAAAGAAAAAGAAGCTCTTGAAATATGTAAGCAAAAAATCAAAGAGCATAATTTAGAAATGAAGCTCATAGATGTAGAATTTACTTTTGACAATAATAAAATTATGTTCTATTTTACTGCAGAAGGAAGAATCGATTTTAGAGAACTGGTAAAGGATTTGGCGGCAATTTTTAGAACAAGAATAGAACTGCGTCAAATAGGAGTCAGGGACGAAACAAAAATGATGGGAAGCATAGGTATCTGTGGAAAGTCTCTATGTTGTGCGAGTTTCTTGTCAGAGTTCCAGCCGGTATCTATAAAAATGGCTAAAGAGCAGAATTTGTCCTTAAATCCTACAAAAATTTCTGGTGTTTGCGGAAGACTTATGTGTTGTCTGAAATATGAAGAAGAAACCTATAAAGAAATTAATGCGAAACTGCCTGATGTAGGACAAGAAGTAATGACTCCTGACGGTAAAGGAACTGTATTATCCGTTAATGTTCTTCGCCAACTGGTAAGGGTAGCAGTTGTTAAAAAAGAAGGAGATACGGAAGCTGGTGTATATTCTGTAGATGTCCTTCAGTTCACACCTTCTCCCAAGAAAAAAGATGAACAGGAAATAGAAGAGATCTATGATGAATTTACAGAATAATATTTTGCTTAGGGAAGGGGAAAGGATCGATGACCTGAATTTAAAAGGTTATCAAATCATTCAAAACCCCAAATTCTTTTGTTTTGGGATGGATGCAGTTTTACTTTCCGCCTTTACAGAAGTCAAAGAAGGAGATACAGTACTGGATTTAGGCAGTGGAAATGGCATAATACCTATGTTATTAGAAGCAAAGACTAGAGGAAAAAAATTTATCGGTCTTGAGATTCAAGAACAGAATGTGGATATGGCAAGAAGAAGCATTCTGCTTAATCATCTGGAAGACAAAGTAGAAATCCATCTTGGGGATGTTAAAAAAATAAAAGAGTATTATAAAGCCGAATCCTTTGATGTTGTTACATCCAATCCCCCTTATATGAATGCAGAAGGGGGACTAAAAAACTCCCATGAAGCAAAAACCATAGCAAGACATGAAGTGCTTTGTTCTTTAGAAGATATTATTTATGCTGCTTCTTATGTATTAAAAAATAAGGGCAGCTTTTATATGGTTCATCGTCCCCACAGATTGGTTGATATTATGGTGCTTTTAAGAAAATATCGTCTTGAGCCGAAAGCATTACAAATGGTTCATCCTTATATCGATAAAGAGCCTAATATGGTCCTTATAAAAGCGGTGAAAAATGCAAGAGCCTTGCTTAAGGGTTTAAAGCCTCTTATTATTTATAATGAAAAGGGTCAGTATAATGATGAAGTAAAGGAAATATACAATGAATAAAGGGGTAGCTCAATGCCTGGAACATTATATTTATGTGCAACACCTATTGGAAATTTAGAAGATATTACATATAGAGCGGTAAGAATTTTAAAAGAAGTGGATTTAATTGCTGCAGAAGATACAAGACATACAAAAAAACTCTTAAATCATTTAGAAATTACTACACCATTAACCAGTTACCACGAGCATAATAAGGCCGCTAAAGGACCAATATTGATTGAGAAATTAAAAGAAGGTTTAAACATCGCTCTTGTAAGTGATGCTGGAACTCCTGGAATATCCGATCCGGGAGAAGATCTTGTACGCCTTGCCCATGAAAATAATATTTTGGTTACGCCAGTACCGGGGGCCTCTGCGGTAATCTCAGGGCTTATTATATCGGGACTTTCTACCAGAAGATTTATTTTTGAAGGTTTCTTACCTACGGACAATAAAGGGCGAAATGAAAGGCTTAGAAAACTTTCTAATGAAGACAGAACCATTGTACTATATGAGGCTCCCCATAGGCTTTTAAAAACCTTAGAAGCCCTTTATGAGGCCTTAGGCAATAGAAAGATATCCATCGTAAGGGAACTTACCAAGCAGTACGAGGAAGTCAAAATAAGCACCATAGAAGAAAGCATAAAGTACTATCAGGAGGTTTCACCAAAAGGGGAATTTGTTTTAGTTATTGAAGGATTATCCAATGAAGCAATCAATGAAATAGAAATAAAGAAATGGGAAAATATTAGCATCGATGAACATGTCAGATTGTACATAGATCAAGGTAAAACTCAAAAGGAAGCCCTAAAGCAAGTGGCTAAAGACAGAGGGCTCAGTAAAAGAGAAGTTTATCAAATCATTCATCAAATCAAATAAAGAACAATAAAAAAAAGCCAGCTTCTGGCTTTTTTTTATTGTTCTTTAAGTTCCATTCCTGCTAATCTTACAAGTTCAATAATTGTTTCTTTAGAGATTTTCTTACCTTTATAGTCAATTAAATCTTCCATGCTACCAGTAAAAATGTCTGCTGGTTCATATTTCTTTAAAATGATTTTGTCGTTATCAACGAAAATCTCCAAAGCATCTTTTTCATGGATGTCTAAATTTCTTCTCAATTCGATAGGAAGCACCACTCTTCCTAATTCGTCTACTTTTCTTACAACACCTGTTGATTTCACGCTATATCCACTCCTCTAATATTTTGTTTTTCGACATTATATTACAATTAAAGAGTACCATAATTAACAATAAAAGTCAACACTATTTTTAAAATATAAAGAAATACATACAATAATAGTTATATAAGTAAGTTAAATAAGTCGATTTTTGGTGCAAAATGTTAAATTTTTGACATTTGGATTAACATATAAATGATGAGTTTCATTTTTTATTAAATATATCCAAAAATTAACTGGAAATAATCAAAACGGCTAAAATTCGACAAATATACTAGTCGTACTGTAAAAACTATATCTACAGCTTGTTCATATTTTTGCGGCTTGTACATATATATAGAGAAGAAACTATACAATTTGAATGGGGGGAGAGTATGTTAAATTATTTATGGGGATTTATGATTGTAATTGGTATTATCGTTGCTGCATTTACAGGAACTATGGGAGATGTTACTCAAACAGCAATTAATTCATCCAAGGAAGCTGTGCAGATCTGTATTACTTTATTAGGAGTACTGGGATTTTGGATGGGAATTATGAAAATAGCAGAAAAGTCAGGGCTTATTTCCAGTTTGACCAATAAGATACGACCAATTTTACGTTTTTTATTTCCAGATGTTCCTGATGGCCATGATGCTCAAAAATATATTGCTACCAATTTGATTGCCAATGTATTAGGACTGGGATGGGCAGCTACTCCTCCGGGATTATTGGCAATGAAGGCATTGCAAAAATTAAATCCTAAAAAAGATGAAGCCAGCAATGCCATGTGTATGTTTCTGATTGTAAACATTTCATCTGTACAGCTTATTTCAGTCAATATTATTGCCTATAGATCTCAATATGGTTCTGTAAATCCTTCAGAAGTTATAGGGCCTTCCTTACTTGCTACCTGTGTTTCAACTTTGGTTGCAGTGGTATTTGGGAAACTTATGGAAAGGAGAAAAAGAAGTTGAAATGGGTTTTATATATTTCTGATTTCATGATTCCTCTTATTATATTTGGCATACTTGTTTATGGATTTCTTAAAAAAATCAATATCTTTGATGTATTTATAGAAGGGGCAAGAGAAAGCGTCAATACTATTTTAACGATTATGCCTACTTTAATTGGACTTATGGTAGCTGTAGGGATTATTAGAGCTTCTGGAACCTTGGATATGATCGAAAGGGGACTAAAGCCCTTACTTAAATTTACTTCTTTTCCGTCGGAGCTGATTCCTCTTACGATTCTAAGGAGCATTTCATCTTCTGCCAGTTTGGGATTAGTTCTAGATTTGTTTAAACAATATGGGCCGGATTCATTCATAGGAAGGCTTATTTCTGTTATGATGGGATGTACGGAAACCATTTTTTATACTATGTCTGTATATTTTATGTCTGTTGGAATTAAAAAAACAAGATATACCCTCTTAGGAGCCATTCTTGCTAATCTGGCAGGAGTTATAGCTTCATTTTATATCACAATATGGGTTTTTGGAAGATAAGAAAGTGTTTAGCTGGTACACCTCTTGTGCCGAGCGCGATCGACAAAGCTGATAAAATACAATAGGGGCGAGAATACATCCGGAGGGCTTTTTAATACATAGAAAAATGGAATAAATAAAAGGAGCCATTGGCTCCTTTTATTTATTATTTTAATTCGCTTACAACTTTCTTAAGTGCTGCTAATGCGTCATCAGGAAGCATGTCAAATCCGCCTTTTTCTGTTGCTCTGGATTCAACGAATCTGATTCTGTCTTCCATTCTCTTCTTTAATTGATCTACATATTCAGCATCGTTTAAGTCAGGAACATAACCTTCAACTTCCATGATTTCGATATCAGAGAAGTTACCCCATGGTTTGAAGTTAGCAGTTCCTTCGATAATCGCTTCTAATACACCTAATGTAACAGCAGGAGTTACTTTCTTATCTAAGAAAGAACCTGTATTTAAGATGTAACAGTCTACATTTCTGTCTTGGAATAAAGCTTTGAATTTGTTGTAGTCATCAGCTAATGGGTATGTTCTGAATGGGTTAGCATATGGTTCTACAACTAATGCATTTGGATCTACTCCAGGAGCAAGTCTTTCAGCTGTTGTTCTCTTTGTAGCCAATGTAGCTCCCATTACAGAAGCAAGTTCAGCGCCTTTTAATTTAACAACAGGAGGAAGTGTTGGGTCTTTCATGAGCCAGAAGATTGCATTAACTGGTTCATCAAACTTGTCTACACGATTAGGTGACCATAATTTAGATTTAACAGCACGTCCATTTCCGTTGCGGATATCTTCGGTAACGATAACTACTTTTCCGTTTTCATCAACAGTAGCACCATTGTTTTGTACGGTTAATAAGTATTTATTGTCTTCGAAGGTTAATGGATAGTCTTGAGTTTTATCGAAGTAAGCAGGTTCTAATGCAACAGAAGAACCATCTACAGTAGAAATAACGAACGCATCGTCATGAAGAACAGTGATATCATATTTGTCATTGTGACGAGCATGAGTAATAGTAGATTTACCGGAACCGGACAATCCAAATACACCAGCAACGAATTTTCTTCCGTCAGCTAAGTTATAACGTTTTTGACCGCCATGGCAGGATGCATATCCGTTACGGTTTGCAATAGCCCATGCTAATGTAAGAGTACCTTTCTTGTGTTCACCGAAGTATCTCATGCCAAGAAGTGCAGCACAGTTGTGTTCTGGATCAAAGCATGTAAGACCCATTGGATGATCTGGGTGAGACCAGGTTGGATCAGAGAATACGTAGATATCTCCTTCATGTTCTAATTTTTTGGATCTTTGATACATATTGAAATATTCATCAGTTATATATTGGAAGTTAAGCATCCAGGAATACATAATGTTTTCTTGACCTTCTGGAATTAAAAGATGAGCTTTTACCATGAAGTCTTCATGAAGTCCTACATAAACTTCAGCATGATACATTTTTTTATAGCGAGTTTGATAAACAGCTTCACTGATTTTAAGAGCATATTCTGCAGTGTTTACTCCAGGTTCACCGATGATTTTTCTTGCAGAAGCGGCACGGCCACTAACAGCACCATCGTTAAAGAGCAATACTTTAGCGTCTGAATCTAATCCGATTGCTTCAGGATTATAAACAGGCATATCGGTTACAATGGTTCCGGGAGAAGCAGCAGCTAATTTGTATGCTTCTTTTAAAGATGTCACTTTAACAACATTGTTGCCATAGAAAGGGGTTTCAATAGTTGTTCTGATTTGAGAAAAAATAGGATTATTCGATCCAATTTGCTCTCTTGGAAATTTTGCTTGAGTTGCCATAAAAAAAAGCCTCCTTATTCATTTTATTTATGTAATTATAATAGAGAAAACTAAAGATAATAGGTAACTTTAAAACTTTCCCCATTATAATAATACATCTTTTATAGAATTAGTCAAGAAATAATAAAGAATTTTAAATGATAATTACTGGTATATAAATGTTATAAAACACCTATACTTTAAATAAGTTTCACTATATTTCATAAGTATTTTGCATTTTTCGTATAAAGGCGATATAATAATTTTTAGCAAATTTAATCAAACTATACATTAAACAGTGGAGGGTTAATATGAGTAAAAAAACTTATTATATTACAACGCCTATTTACTATCCCAGTGATAAACTTCACATTGGCCATTCCTATACAACCGTTGCAGCGGATGCTATGGCAAGGTATAAAAGACTTAGAGGATATGATGTGAAATTTTTAACAGGAACTGACGAACATGGTCAAAAGATCGAAAGAATTGCCAAACAAAAAGGAATGACACCGAAAGCGTATGTCGACTCTATTGTAACATGGATTAAAGAATTATGGAAGATAATGAATATCAGTTACGATACTTTTATTCGTACAACAGACGATTACCATGAAAAAACCGTTCAAAAGATTTTTAAAAAGTTATATGAAAAGGGAGACATATACAAAAGCTCCTATGAAGGCTGGTATTGTACGCCCTGTGAAACTTTCTTTACAGAAAGACAATTAAAGGATGGAAAATGTCCGGACTGTGGCAGAGAAGTAGAAAAAGTAAAAGAAGAAAGCTATTTCTTCAGATTGTCAAAATATCAAGACAGACTGATCGAATACATAGAAAGTCATCCTGAATTTATCCAACCTCAAACAAGACAAAATGAAATGATTAATAATTTCTTAAAACCTGGACTGGAAGATTTATGTGTTTCCAGGACTTCATTCAAATGGGGAATTCCTGTGGAATTTGATCCCGGTCATGTCGTATATGTATGGGTGGACGCATTGTCTAACTATATCAGTGCTCTTGGATATATGTCTGAAAACGATGAAGAATATAAAAAGTATTGGCCGGCAGATGTACATTTGGTAGGAAAAGAAATTGTACGTTTCCATACCATTATATGGCCAGCACTTTTAATGGCTTTGGATGAGCCTCTTCCAAGACAGGTTTTTGGCCATGGATGGCTTGTTATAGACGGAGGCAAGATGTCAAAATCCAAGGGAAATGTGGTTGATCCTAAAGTATTGGTGGATCGTTATGGTTCTGATGCGATCCGATACTTCTTACTTAGAGAAGTTGCCTTTGGACAGGATGGAAACTTCACCAATGAAGCGCTGATCCAAAGAATTAACTCCGACCTTGCCAATGACTTTGGAAATCTTTTATCAAGAACTGTGGCCATGGTGGATAAATACTTTAATGGAACCTTGCCATTAAGCAGAAAAGCTACAGCATACGATGAAGAATTAAAAAACTTGGCTCGTGAGACCGTTACTAAAGTAGAAGAATATATGGAAAAACTCTTATTTAGCGATGCACTTACAGAAATTTGGAATCTTATCAGAAGAGCCAATAAATATATTGATGAAACACAGCCTTGGGTTTTGGCAAAGGATGAAGAGAAAAAAGACGAATTGGCTAATGTATTGTATAACTTAGGAGAAATTCTTCGTATTGTTTCCATTATTGTAGAACCCTTTATGCCGACAACTCCAAGAAAAGTATGGGAGCAGCTCTCTCTTTGTGAAGGAGAAAATACCACCTGGGACAGTGCGAAGACTTGGGGAAGTCTTCCACAGGATTTCACCGTTAAAAAAGGAGAAATACTCTTCCCAAGAATCGATATGAAAGTGGAGCTGGAAGCATTAGAGGCGGCACAAAATAAAGCCAGAGAAGAATCTGTAGCAAAAGCAGAAGAGAAAAAAGAAGAAAAAGAAGAGCAGCAAATAACGGAGTATATATCCATTGATGATTTTGCAAAGCTGGATCTTAGAGTAGGAGAAGTCATTCAATGCGAGAAAGTGGAAAAAGCGGACAAGCTTTTAAAGTCTCAGATTAAAATTGGTAACGAAGTTAGACAAATCGTATCCGGTATTGCCAAATACTATACTCCTGAAGAAATGGTGGGTAAGAAAGTTATCGTAGTATGTAATCTAAAACCTGTAAAACTAAGAGGAATCTTGTCAGAGGGAATGATCTTGGCGGCTTCTGATGAAAATGGAAATCTCGTTTTGGCATCAACTGACAAAGATATTGAAAGCGGAGCGAAGGTGAAATAATGTATTTTGAATCCCATGCTCACTATGATGACGAAGCGTTCAATGAAGACAGGGATGAGCTTCTTTTAAGTTTAAAAGACAGTGGAATTGGCTATGTTATTCAAAGTGCCGCGAACATTTCTTCATCCAAAGCGGGAATAGAACTTGCGAAAAAATATGATTTTATATACTGTGCCATAGGCGTTCATCCCCATGATACAGAAGAGCTAGACGAGGAGAAATTTAAGGAATTAAAGAGCCTTGTGGCAGAAGAAAAGGTTGTAGCCATCGGTGAAATAGGCCTTGATTATTATTACGACAATGCTCCGAGAGATTTGCAAAAATATTGGTTTGAGCGGCAGATGGAATTATCAAAGGAAGTAAATTTACCTGTCATCATTCACAGCAGAGAAGCAAGCCAGGATACTTTTGATCTCATTGAAAAGGTAAAGCCTGTAGGAGGCGTGATTCACTGTTATTCCGGCAGTGTCGAGATGGCAAAGGAATATGTAAAAAAAGGTTTCTACATTGGAGTGGGAGGAACAGTTACATTTAAAAATGCCAAAAAAGTAGTTGAGGTTGTAAAGGAAATCCCTCTATCATCTATTTTGATTGAAACTGATGCGCCTTATCTTAGCCCTGTTCCTCTCAGGGGAAAAAGAAATGACTCCAGAAATTTGAAATATGTTGTAGAAAAAATTGCAGAAATTAAAGATATTACCTCCGAAGATGTTGCCAGAATCACAATGGAAAACGGAAAGAAATTATTTAAAATTTGAGAAAAATTAAGTTTTGATTACAAAAATGAATATGAATAAGCAAAAACCAGAATATGTAAAGAGGCTTCAAAGCCTGATATATTCTGGTTTTTTTAATATGTTAAGAAAGTATAAATTAATATTTACAAAATAATAAAGGAGTTATGAATAAAATGTTAAAAATGCGTCAACACTAGTGTTTATAAGGGTTTGAGAGATTTATTACTAATTTATTAACAATGTATTAAGTAAATTTGACAATCCATAGTTTTCCATTTATAATACCAAAGAACTCACTTATACAGGAGGTAAAAAAATGAACCAAAAAACAAGAACCCTATTGCTTATTATAGGTATGTTCTTATTGGGCTCAAGCAGCGTTACAGCATATCAACTGATGTTAAAAGAAGTAACGGTTATTGATAATGATAAGTTAACATTATACAAAACACCTAAAACTACTGTAGAAAGTTTTTTACAGGAGCAAAGTATTACATTAAGTGAAAATGACGAAATGGATGTAGACCCGGATGATCAAATCGTAGAAGGAATGACCATAACTATTCACAGAGCAGTTCCTGTTGAAGTAACAGTGGACGGAAAAGAAAAAGAAGTGTATACTAAAACAAAGACCATTGAAGATTTTTTAGAAGAGCAGAATATTGAATTAGGTAGCAAAGGAAATACCAACATTCCTCTGGAAGAAAGAATTCGTCCTTATATGGAATTAGAGATTCAAACCTACAAAGAAGAATTTATCACTGAAAAGGCTGAGATTCCATATAAGACTCAGACAAAAGAAACCACTAATCTTCCGGCAGGAGAAAAGAAAGTTGTACAGCATGGTAAAAAGGGAATCTTGGAGAAAACCATTAAGATCGAATATCTTGGAGGAAAGGAACAAAAAAGAGAAGTAGTTGCAGAGATTGTTCTAAGCGAGCCCCAAGATGAAATTATAGAAGTTGGTGCCCAAAACACCATAAAAGGGTCAGACGGAAAAATATATAAGTACAAAAAGGTTCTGACTATGAATGCTACAGCTTACACTGCAAGTTACAAGGATACAGGTAAATATCCTGGTCAACCAGGATTTGGAATTACATATACAGGAACCAGGGCAAGAGTTGGAACAGTTGCTGTGGATCCAAAAGTAATTCCACTGGGAACTAAATTGTATGTTGAAGGTTATGGATATGCTGTAGCGGAAGATATAGGAGGAGCTATTAAAGGGAATAAAATTGATTTATACTTTAATACTCTGGAAGAAGCCGTTAATTTCGGCAGACAGCAAAGAAAAGTATATATACTGGCAGAACAATAAACTAAAGACATGGCTTTAAAGTAACAGAGGAGAATCCTATGGACTTAATTGCATCCCCTAGTAAGACAAAAGAGATTTTAAGTAAATACCCGTTTGTGTTTAGAAAGAAATACGGACAGAATTTTTTAATTGATTCCCATGTTTTAAATAAAATCATAAAGGGCGCACAAATTACAGAAGAGGATTGTGTGCTTGAGATCGGTCCGGGCATCGGAAGCTTAACTCAAGTGTTATCTTTTCAGGCCAAAAAGGTCATAGCAGTAGAAATCGACGACCAATTGATACCGATTTTAAATGATACATTAGGCCAATATGATAATATTAAAATCATTCATGGGGATATATTAAAGATTGACTTAAAAAAGCTTATAGAAGAGGAAAACAGTAATCAACCCATTAAGGTAGTGGCTAATCTGCCTTACTACATTACGACCCCTATTATTATGGAACTTTTAGAGAGCAAGCTGCCGGTAAAAAGTATTACGATTATGGTTCAAAAAGAAGTTGCGCAAAGACTTGCAGCTTCTCCGGGCAGCAAAGATTACGGAGCTATTTCAGTTGCGGTCCAATATTATTCAAAGCCCTGTCTGCTCGCAAATGTTCCTCATAATTGCTTTATTCCAAGACCTAATGTAGATTCCGCTGTTATACATCTGGAAGTATTAAATGAGCCCACAGTATCTGTAAAAGATGAAGCATTATTTTTTAAAATTATAAAAGCAGCATTTTCACAAAGAAGAAAAACTTTGATCAATAGCCTATATAATCAAAATGTGATTTCTATTTCTAAGGAAGAAATGGCCAGTATACTGAGCAGAGTCGGTCTGGATGAAAATATTAGAGGGGAAATGCTTTCGATTGATGAGTTTGCTAAGTTATCCGATGCTTTAAGTGAATATTTGAAGTAAAAAAGGCTCTTTATCAATAATAGTGGGATTATTCAAATCCCACCTTGTTATTGATTTTGAGCCTATTTTAATGCAATGATTAGGTACTAATTCAATCCATTCAAAAGGAAATGATTATAAGCATATAAAAAACTTAATCTTAATAGTTTTATTTAATTTTCAGCAGTACATTTTAACCTCTGGCATACCGGAGGTTTTATTATTTTTAATATGATCTTTCGGATATAAGCTGTAGAAAGTTATGCTAACGAAGTCAATTATTTTTTTTAGATAAAACCAAATAAAATATAAAAAATTGTCGAAAATACTTGTGAAAAACTTCTTGTATATGTATAGTTAATAATGTTGATTATTTTGGAATTATTTTGATAAGTAAGAAAGGGCTAATTTAAATGAATCATTAGATATATCAAAGTGAGTTATCAACTTTATTAGGTAGGGAAGCGTTTTTAAATATGAAATGGGTTTAATATATTTGAAAAAAGGGGTGAAGGTGTGGAACTGTTCGATTCTTTTAAAAGGGAAGAGGATGTTAAAGAAATTGATCATGTATATGATGATGAAGCTGAAATCCAAATGGTACAGGAACTGTTTGATCAAAACAACGAATTGCTGACAGAACATTATATACAAGAGTTTCTACTACCAAAACTGATACAGCTTGAAGAAGCAAGAAAGGTTGAATTGTCCCAAAAGCTTAAGAAAGATGAAACACGTCTTTATCATAATGTCTATGGAGAAGGTATTTTTGTTGGTTTGGATCCGACCAATAATTATATACAGGTAAGATTTGACAGTGCGAAAAAGACCTGCGAATTTTCATTCCCTGATGCCATCGGAGAGTATTTATTTATGTAAAAACCGGAGAAAATTAAAAGAGACATTGAGATGGAGCTTCTATGATTTATGTCATATTTTTTATTCTCCTCCAATATATTATAAAGACAAGGTATATAATGGGGGAGTTAAAGTGAGTAGGGAATATTATAGAGCGTATATTATTTTAAAACAAGATACCAGAGGATATTCTTTCACAAGCAAAGAACCTTCCGGTTACTGTAAAGTTGATGCTTATGGTGATCAGGCCAAAATCCAAGTCTATGTGCAGGACTTAAAGCCTATTCCCAAAGAAAAAGGCTATAGATTCTCACTGCTTGCGAATTTGCCTGCGGGTCCCAGGATTGTGCCTATAGAATCTTTTTATGTAGATGAAAAGGGTAAAAGAGATATTAAAATAAGTGTCAACAGAAACAATGTCGGGGGAAGCGGCCTTTCCATAGAACAGTTTGAAGGAGCGGTGATTACGGCAGAAGATGCTATTTCCCCTAATGTACCCCTGGTTGGTTTTAAAAAAGAACCATTTGCATGGAAAAGCTTATTAAACGCTGTGAGTGTAAAGCATGAATCAGAAGTAAAAGTAAAATCAGAAGAAGAAAAAGAAACCCTTAGAGCAATCAAAACAGAAGGGCCAACAGAGGACTTTATAAAAGAGCCTGACTTAGCTAAAAAGGCGGAGGAAGCTAAGAGCATAGGAGCAATACAAGAAATTAAAGAAGAACGAGGATTAGAAACCATAGAGCAAACAGAAGCAGAAGAAACAGCACAAAAAGACGAATTTCTTGAATCCATAGAAGTGGCAGAATCCAATTTTGAAACATCTGAAGTAGAAGGCTTATTAGCGTCAGAAGCATCCGATCGGGAAGTACCAGCTGCTGAAAATGGGGACACGGATTTTTTTTCATATTTTACCCCAGAGAAGCATAAAGAATTTCTTCACCATAAGCCTAAAAAAGAAAATTTCTTAAATAAAATTTTGCGGGAAAACATAAGAATGAATCCTTTTGAACGGAACAAGGAATACATGGAGTGGTACAGGATTTCTTATGAAGAACTGCCCTTGCTTTTAAATTATCCCTGGAGGTGGTACAGTAATCCTTATCTTTTAATAGGTGCCAAGAAGTATAATCACCTTCTTTTGGGAAGAAATGTACAGTTAAACACTTATTGCTTAGCTGTTCCTGATATTTATTTCCCAGCTGCAAAAGAAAAAGCCAAAGTTTATGGATTTAATTATTTTCTCTGTTGCAGAAATACACGACCTGCTCCCGGAGAATACGGTTACTGGATTATGGATTTGCCTCCGATTAGTTTTGAATTGGATTAAAAGAGTGTGTGTTATGCACATTCTTTTTTTTATTATATAGGAAATTCTTCTGAATTTCCTATATAATAAAAAGCCTTCCGGAAAGATTTACACTCGCGCGAATTGTAATTTGTCTGCTTTGCCGACCGTGTTCGGCGAAAAAGCTTTGCAAACGAAACTTTTTTTAAATTGTGCACAAACTATATTAAAAAACTAAAAGGAACAGAGTCATGTATATTCGGCTAGGCTATGTTGCAATTGCTTTAGGTCTTCCTAATGTTACATCTTCAAGCCATCTTACTTTCACCAGGTATCAAAAATTAATATCTGAGGAAGAAAAAATCAACCAATTAAAAAAAGTCACCCTTTCCAATCTAAACGATTTATACACCATTTTAAAATACAATATTGAACATCAAGTTCATTTTTATAGAATAACATCCAGGCTTGTTCCCCTTGCTACCCATCCCGAGGTAAAAGACTGGAGGTACAGAACTTTTTTTAAAGAGGATTTTAAAAGAATAGGAGAACTTGTAAAAAGTCACGGCATGCGGGTGGATATGCATCCGGATCAGTTTAACGTGTTAAACAGTACAAGGGAAGAGGTTGTGGAAGCTACCATAAGGGATCTGATGTATCACCATGCGTTATTTGAAGATATGGACTATCCTTTAGGGAAGATGGTTCTTCATATTGGTAGTACTCAGGGTGGCAAAGAAAAGGCTATGGAGCGGTTTATAGAGAACTTTAATAAGGCATCTAAAGAGATTCGGGATAAACTGATTTTAGAAAATGACGATAAAAGTTTTACAGCAAAAGATGTATTATCCATATGCAAAGAAGTTAAAGCGCCCATGGTGTTGGACATACATCATCATTTATGCAATAATGAAGGAGAAGAACCTGATTTGGAAGCAATATTTTCAACATGGGAAGGGACAAATCTTCCTCCCAAGATCCATCTTTCAAGTCCTAAGGAAGGACCAAAAGACAGAAGACATGCGGACTATATTAATCCCATGGATTTTATTCAATTTGCAGAAAAGGTAAAAGAATTTAATATAGATATAGATGTTATGTTAGAATCAAAGAAAAAGGATTTATCCCTCTTTGCACTGGTAAAAGACATTAAAGCCTTAAAGCCGGAATGGCAGTGGGCGGATCAAACGACATTAGAAATCTGATATAAAAAGGAGAAAAATTATGCGTCTTAGAAAGAAAAAAGGGGTGGAAGAATTACTCACCGAATTTCCCAATGTTATCACCAATGCCAATGAATATAAAGGACATTGGGGAGAGTTGTTTTTAAATAATCATCCTATACATCTGGAAATAGGCATGGGAAGGGGAGGATTTCTGACGGCTTTATCAAAGAAGAATCCAGAGGTGAATTATATTGGCATGGAAAGGGTCGCAACGCTGGTATATGATGCAGTAACCAGGCTCGGAGACTACAAGCCGGAGCATTTAAAATTCATCTGGAATAATGCCCACAATATAGAAGAAATCTTTGCACCGTCAGAGATAGACAGAATCTATCTTAATTTCTCTGATCCCTGGCCAAAGCAAAGGCATGTTAAAAAAAGGCTTACCCATAGAGGGTTTTTAGAAAAATATGAAGAGATTTTAAAACCTCAGGGGGAAATTCATTTTAAAACGGACAATGAAGGACTCTTTTTATTCTCATTAGAAGAGTTAAAAGAAAAAAACTGGACCCTTAAAAATATTACTTATGATTTGCATAAGGATCATAATGAAGACAATGTAATGACAGAATATGAAAAAAGATTTATTGCACAGGGGAAAAAGATCTTTCGTCTGGAAGCTGTTTCTCCAAAAAAACAGGAAGCCTTGTAGGCTTCCTATTTCTTTGCAAGATTTGCAATATATAGAGCGGCTTCTTTTACTTTATCCTGATGGATTTTTTGCATGGTGTTCGTACCGTGGGTTCTGCTGTTTAAAAAGTGAATATCTACGTGACCATCTATGCCGTTATTTTTTACGGAATCAAGATTTTGGCCTCTGCCGTATCCCCCGCTTCGACCGTCTACAACCTGTACAGCTGGTTTTGAATCCACTCCGGCATGGGGCATAGCAGTCATAGAACCGGCAAGGAGAGTACCGTCCACTTCAACAACAACTGCCCGTCTTTCCCAGCTGAAACCTCCCCAGATTTCTTTCATAATTTTTGTATCTTCTTTGGTTAAAGTTTCTACATCGGCATGGTTTGTACCAAAGGTTCTTTTAATCATAAAAGATTTGCCTGTTTTTATGTCTGTTACCTTTGCATTTTTCCCTCTGGGGAATATGTATTGAACTTTACTGAACCAATCCAATGCACCATTTGAAGCATCATTGGTCGTATTTGAAGTTGCAGGAACGCTTCCAAATAGTGACTTGTATGTATTATTGCCAACAATTCCGTCTACAGTAAGACCTTTAGCCTTTTGATATGCTTTAACGGCATCAGTGGTAATTGAGCCGTAGTAACCGGTCGCTGTAGGGTATTTAAAATATCCTAAATTCTTAAGTTCAGTTTGAACTTTTTTAACTTCTGTTCCGTTCATTCCCTGCTTCAGTAAAATAGCAGAAGCATTTTGAGGTATTATAAGAATAGAAGCTGCCAATAATCCTGCCATCCATTGTTTAAATTTCTTGCTCATTTGTTGTTCCTCCTTGGCTGTCTAGATTACATAACATATCTACATCTTTATTTTATTACAAAACTATTAACTTGTAAACCCTTTTTTAATAATTTTGTAACAAACAAACTATATTTCACAGAAGGAATTTTAAGCGCATATAATATCATAAATAGAATGAGTTTTTTTGGGATAAGGATCGGGGCGAGGGTATGAAGTTTCATGAAAAAATTCGCTTTAAGGCAAGGCTTTTTGGATACGGACATAAAGGCATTAAAACTGCCTCCCGGGAAATCGTTAAAAAAATAGATGAATTGGATCAATTTTTGGATGAGAACATCAATATGCCGGGAAAGAAGAAAAAGAAGAAAAAAAGCAAAGAAGGAAAAGACAAAGAAAAGGAATCATAAAATGAAGGGATGAGATGCTGCCTCTTAAGTAAGAAGAAATCACTTAAGGGGTGTTTTTATATTCAGATGATTTGCCGTTAAAATCTTAGGGAAATGCCAGATTATTAATTCTTTAAGGGATAAGATGTATACGCAAATACTTGTTAAAAACATATGAGATTCAATATAAAAATGAATTTACATATTAAAACTTATAGTATAGACTGATATTAAGCAGATCTTATAAAACCAGCTAATCCTAAAATATACATATAGATGACTGTAAAAGCACATAAAAACATAATGATATCAAACGATTTTAATATGGTAGAATACAAGTTTTTAAGTGATTCTCTCAGGATAAATAAAAAGAAGAGACAAAATGATGAGCATATTAGTTTAATAAAAAATGAGTACGAGGGGGATTATTATGAAAGTTTTAAACTTTGGATCGTTAAATTATGATTATGTCTACTCTTTAGACCATATTTTGGTTCCGGGAGAAACCATTGCCTCTTCTAAAATGGAAGTTTTTTGCGGTGGGAAAGGATTAAATCAGTCCATAGCTTTAGCCAGGGCAGGCGTTTCGGTATTTCATGCCGGCATGGTTGGAGAAGACGGGGAAACCTTATTAAACATGTGTAAGCAGAATGGAGTAAATACGGAATTGATCAAAGTGGTTCCAGGAAAAAGCGGCCACACCATCATCCAGGTGGATAAAGATGGTCAAAACTGCATTTTATTATATGGAGGAAGCAATCGTTGTTTAACCAAAGAATATGTCGATGAAGTTTTATCCCATTTTGAAAAGGGAGACCTTATTGTTTTACAAAATGAAATCAATTGCCTTGACTACATCATCGACAAAGCTTATGAAAAAGAAATGACCATTGTATTAAATCCCTCACCTTTTGATGATGCTTTAAAAAGCTGTGATTTATCCAAAGTTTCAATATTCCTTCTTAATGAAATAGAAGGAGAGCAAATTACTGGGGGAAAGGATCCGGAAGAGATCTTAAGGACTTTGCAGGACAAGTTTCCAAAAGCCAAAATCGTTTTAACTTTAGGAAGCAATGGCTCTGTCTATCAAGACCAGGACTGCCAATACAGGCAGGGAATATTTAAAGTAAAAGCAGTGGATACAACTGCTGCAGGAGATACTTTTACCGGATATTTTATCGCTTCGATCCTTCAGGAAAAACCTGTACCGGAAGCACTGAAACTGGCTGCCAAGGCTTCAGCCATTGCAGTATCCAGAGAAGGAGCTGTACCTTCTATTCCAACCCTTGATGAAGTGATGACCTGTTCAATTTAAATAGAATAAAAAAAGCGGCTGCTGATCTGTAAACATCAACAGCCGTTTTCTATACAATAAAAAGCCTTCCGGTATTTTCTTATTAAAATATAACCGCTTATTTCACATATTTTTTATAAATAGGATAACAGATGCTCTAATACTAATGTAAAGCCCATATAAGCGATATAGAGCCCAATAGATACCCATACCGGCCAGTTAAAGACTTTTTGCCCGGAAGTTTCTAAAGGTTCTATAACAGTTTCTTGCCCTTCATATACATCTTCCGACTCAATCAAGGTATATTGGCCAGAAACTTCCAAGGGTTCTCTTGTCGTCTCTGCCTTTAGATTCTTTTTTGAGTAAAGATTTCTTAAAGCATATATCAAAATACCTGCAACAGGAGTTATTAAAAGTGCAAACACGAAAACTGCAGCCAGACTGATCAGTTTTTCAGCGAATGTCGGTTCCTGTGTTAAAGCAGTAATATCTTCATTGGTGAACTTTGTGATGAAAATAAGAAACTTTTGCAGAAGGACTTGCGAGCCATTAATCGTAAAGTGAGCCACCATTGAAGGAATAATGGAGTTGGTCAGCCTTACCATATAGGCAAACAGGGCTCCTAAAGCAAAGGCGTATAAAAATTGCTGCAGGTTTAAATGAAGCATGCCGAAGAATAGTCCATTCAGGAGCATGGCTTTTTTTATGTCTATTTCATCATATCCGGAGAGAAGAATGCCTCTCATGGTTATTTCCTCACATATGGCAGGGGTTAGGGCAATCACCGCAATCAATAAAAGGGTGGGATAGGAGTCCAGCTCGATGATTAAATTGGCCACATCGTTTGTGAAAAATAAACTGCTAAGAGCCGATAAAACCATCATAAAAGGCTGAACAAAAATAGCAATAAGAAAGGAAAACAAAACCGTAGGCCAGCCGGGCCAGTTTAGCCTGAGAGTCTTTTTAACAGGCGCTTTGGTTATAATAAAGTAAAAACAAGCAGGAATCAGCAGCAGAAGAATTTGGCTTGCTACGAGTATTAAGGGCATTGGCACATTGAGAAAAGAAAATATTATGGACAGGCATAAGCCTCCAAATATTCCAACGATGATTAATATTCCGGCAAACAGATTAGATTTAAGGGTTTGATTCATTCTTACACCTCTTTTAAATATCTTTTAATAATCCTTTTTTCTTTAATCTTTTTTCTACCCATTTGTTAAACAGGGTACGAATCACTGCAAAGGTAGGAACGCCGATCAGCATACCCAATACGCCTAAGAGGGCACCTCCTACGATAATGGAGAAAATTACCCAAAAAGGGCTAAGGCCTGTGGAGTCCCCTAATATTTTTGGCCCCAAAATAATTCCGTCAAATTGCTGCAGAGCAAAGATAAATAAACTTACCCAGAGGGCATCTACGGGGCTTATTAAAAGGGTAATTAAAATAGCTGGAATGGCACCGATAAAAGGGCCAAAATAAGGAATCATATTCGTAATGCCAATGATGACTGAAAGTAATAAAGCATAGGGATTTTTTAAAAACAGCATGCCGATAAAACATAAAATACCTATAATCAATGAGTCAATGAATTTACCGACAAAAAACTTATTAAACATCATATGACTTTCTTTTGCTATAGACAGTATTTTGTTTGCGGTTTGCATATTAAAGATAGCATAGATGGTTTCTTTTGATTTTTTGATAAATCCTTCTTTTTCATTTAATAGATAAAATCCGATCATAAGTCCCAGAAGAATATTGATGAAACCTGAGGTAATACCTAAAGCGCTATTTACAATATATGTTAAAAGCTGATTAAGTATTAAACTGGATTTTTGAATCAAAGGATCTATATTGCTGTCGATAATGGATTTTAAATCATAAGACGTAAGGGAACTGTAGCTGGCCAAAAGCTCATCGAGATTTCTTTCTAAATTGGCCAGACTGCCAGGAGCTTTTTGGAACAGGTCTACGATGCTATGATAGATTTGAGGGAGTACATAGATAAAGACAAGACTTAAAAAGCCGAATACAGTGACATATACGACTAAAATAGATAGGATCCGCCTGAGCCGGGAATGCCCTTTACGCTTATCTAATTGCTGAAGCCAAAATTCTACCTTATTGATGGCGGGGCTTAAAATATATGCGATAAAAAAACCGTAAATAAATGGCATTAGTATATGGACAAGTTTTTCAAAAAAATAAGAGACGTATTTAACAATAATAGTTACATTCCCAACAATCTTTTCGAACAAAACAGTCATTGCCAAAACCAGAAAAGCGTGCAATCCTATTTTAAAATATTTGTCGTCCCAAGGCATTTTTTTCAAGTTGACCACTCCCCCATGAGTTGCTATTATAAATACAGTATCATAGGATAATTTTTTGGTCAATGGAACATTTTTTTAAAAATAGGTATTGCAAAATGTAATTATCCATGATATAATGTTTTTCGCTTGGTAAATTTGATGACAAGCATATGCGCTATTAGCTCAGTTGGTAGAGCACCTGACTCTTAATCAGGGTGTCCGGGGTTCGAGCCCCCGATGGCGTATTATGCGATTGTGGCGGAATTGGCATACGCGCTAGACTAAGGATCTAGTGGTCCTAGACCTTGAGGGTTCGAGTCCCTCCAATCGCACTAAATAAAAAAGATATCTCCTGATCAGGAGATATCTTTTTTGCTATATAGCAAATTCTCTAGGATTTCCTATATAATAAAAAGATGTTCTCTTGATCTTGACAATGTACTTTGAATCAAAAGTGATCTTAAGATTCATGTCGTCGACCCTCGGTGATGCAAAATACCCAGGGGGTCGACGACTTTTTATTGCATTTAAAAGGGTTAATTGGTAAAATAAATACAAACAAATCAGGATTAAGAGATAAAAAACGTTGATTTTACTGCTGTTTTAATCGGACTATTGTAGAATTGAAACTTTAAACTTACAGCAAAAGGTGTAAGCAAATTAAAAGGTTTTAATCGGACTATTGTAGAATTGAAACAAAAATCAAAGCAGGTATCAGCGGAGAAACAGAGCCGTTTTAATCGGACTATTGTAGAATTGAAACAAGGTCTGGAAATGGGGAATAGGCGGATTTGGATAGTTTTAATCGGACTATTGTAGAATTGAAACATACGAACCCGTCGAAGGCTCAGGTGGTGGGAATAAGGTTTTAATCGGACTATTGTAGAATTGAAACTTGTATCCCCTGCTTATTTCAGGAAGTCCTTTTGCGTTTTAATCGGACTATTGTAGAATTGAAACTTATGAGAATAAATCGTTTCACAAGTCAAGTCATAGTTTTAATCGGACTATTGTAGAATTGAAACGAGTTTTTTCTTTCTATCATCCGATTCACTGCATCTGTTTTAATCGGACTATTGTAGAATTGAAACAACTAATGCTAACTTCTTCATATGCACTCTACCTCTGTTTTAATCGGACTATTGTAGAATTGAAACCCGGAAGTATTTGCAAAGGGTTGTCGTTCTTGCTTGTTTTAATCGGACTATTGTAGAATTGAAACAAGGATCCAGGGTGGTCGTGATCGGACCGATACAGAGTTTTAATCGGACTATTGTAGAATTGAAACACACCTGACGCACCGGCTGGACCGGTAATATTTTAGTTTTAATCGGACTATTGTAGAATTGAAACCCGTATCTGCGACTTTAGAATGTCATGGTCTATTGGTTTTAATCGGACTATTGTAGAATTGAAACAAGCTTATCATTAGAGACATAGCTTCAAAATTGCTCGTTTTAATCGGACTATTGTAGAATTGAAACAAAACAGGAGAAGTCTACACTCCAAACACCAATGCAGTTTTAATCGGACTATTGTAGAATTGAAACGTAGAAGTATACAAGAGGAGCAGGACAAGGACAAAGAAGTTTTAATCGGACTATTGTAGAATTGAAACAGACAAAAGCGTCGCTGGCACTCTCTAGATTTTTCTGTTTTAATCGGACTATTGTAGAATTGAAACCAATGCTTCAATAGTACACCCTAGAGAAGTATTTAAGTTTTAATCGGACTATTGTAGAATTGAAACGTAATAGTTCCCAGCTTCAAATAGTAACTGTCTTCAGTTTTAATCGGACTATTGTAGAATTGAAACTTAAACCACTCATTTTCCGTTTGGTCTATTGCTTCTGGTTTTAATCGGACTATTGTAGAATTGAAACTAAGTCAGCTTGAGATTCTTCTACTCCTAAAACGGTTTTAATCGGACTATTGTAGAATTGAAACCTCCTCGTTTAATTCTAAATCTAGCATTAAATCTTGTTTTAATCGGACTATTGTAGAATTGAAACTAGGATCAATACCCAATTCCCTAAGAGCAGCATTACGTTTTAATCGGACTATTGTAGAATTGAAACACGCTGGAAGCTTAAAGCCTAGCTGTTATGTTAATAGTTTTAATCGGACTATTGTAGAATTGAAACTCATTAGCAAGAGAGTATTGTTTAGCAATATCTAAAGTTTTAATCGGACTATTGTAGAATTGAAACCCTTTCTATTCTTATTATAATATTATTTTTATATTTGTTTTAATCGGACTATTGTAGAATTGAAACTTCGATGTTATTTCTTGTGCAATATATTTCAATAGCGTTTTAATCGGACTATTGTAGAATTGAAACTTATTGGCTCAATTTCATCAAAATAAAGCGTTTCGGTTTTAATCGGACTATTGTAGAATTGAAACCTTTTTAAGACTGGTTTTCTAATTCTTCCGGTTCTAGTTTTAATCGGACTATTGTAGAATTGAAACTGAGACAGTAGGAATATGGGGAGTAATGCCGGAAAAGTTTTAATCGGACTATTGTAGAATTGAAACTAACAGACATATGTAAAAAGTACAATATCACACCAAGTTTTAATCGGACTATTGTAGAATTGAAACTCTCCTACTTTTATTTTATCTAGTATGGTTTCTTTGTTTTAATCGGACTATTGTAGAATTGAAACAAAGTTGTTTTCTTTTCATTCTTCACTTTCTTTGGGTTTTAATCGGACTATTGTAGAATTGAAACCTGGATAGTCCTCATCTGGTATACTATCATGCTTTATGTTTTAATCGGACTATTGTAGAATTGAAACAGTAGATGAAAGGAGGTATATTGTGAAGTTTAGTATGTTTTAATCGGACTATTGTAGAATTGAAACTTAGATGCATTACAACACATTCCTGAGATAAGTTTTGTTTTAATCGGACTATTGTAGAATTGAAACATAGGTGCAAGGTAAATAATAATACAAATGTATTTAGTTTTAATCGGACTATTGTAGAATTGAAACATTTTTTCTATTCTACTGGCCTTAAACTGCAATAAAGTTTTAATCGGACTATTGTAGAATTGAAACTTGTATTTTCGCTGCGTAAAATTTTAAGTATAAATTCGTTTTAATCGGACTATTGTAGAATTGAAACTCTTAGGATTTAAAAAGATTTGCTCTGCAGCATCGGTTTTAATCGGACTATTGTAGAATTGAAACAATAAAAAAGCCATAACGGCTATTGATAAGATATGTGTTTTAATCGGACTATTGTAGAATTGAAACATGTTGAATTTGTGATCAGATACAGATCAGACATAGAGTTTTAATCGGACTATTGTAGAATTGAAACTTTTTTGCTTTAGCAATTCTTTCCATTGTCTGTTAGTTTTAATCGGACTATTGTAGAATTGAAACTAAGAGGGGCCGTAATTCCTACCGTCATTTTCTCCCGTTTTAATCGGACTATTGTAGAATTGAAACGGAAGAAGCGGATATTGAAAAAGTAATTGATGCCGCGTTTTAATCGGACTATTGTAGAATTGAAACGCTTGCGATCTTTCTGTATAAATTAAAGTGCCCTGGTTTTAATCGGACTATTGTAGAATTGAAACTCCTCTCTATCAGGAATATTTCTCTATGATTAAACGTTTTAATCTGGATTTATGTCAATATAGTAGACACAAAAACTCAAATTTTTATGCAGTTTTTCTTAAAGCATCTTCAAGCTGTTGAGGAGTCATATAACCGATACTGCTATGAAGCCTTTTTCTGTTGTA
>Ga0134100_1001017_pt1 | contig 28571 bp, 26 predicted proteins | sample 11_taG_2_FD_94444 | JGI IMG/M metagenome (GOLD analysis project Ga0134100, IMG submission 94444) | Switchgrass degrading microbial communities from high solid loading bioreactors in New Hampshire, USA - 11_42_5_180_A3 metaG | ecosystem: Engineered > Bioreactor > Semi-continuous > Anaerobic >...
CGCAAGCCGCCTGCTCGGGACCTACGAAAATCTGGCACTTCATGCCCTAACGGTCCGCTTCCACCATTGCGAGGCACATGCCCGCCGCAGGCCGGCATGCATGTTCTTGCGCAACGGCGCAAGCTTCGCCCCCTCATGGCGGCTCAGGGCGCGGCGCCTTACTCCGTTCTGCCAGATTTTCGTAAGCCGCCCGCTCGGGACCTACGAAAATCTGGCACTTCATGCCCGAACGGTCCGCTTCCCGTATGGCGAGGCACATACCAGCCGGAGGCCGGCATGCATGTTCTTGCGCAACGGCGGACTTTTTGCCCCCTCATGGCGCCTCAGGGTGCGGCTCGTCACTGCGTTCTGCCAGATTTTCGTAGTCCGCCCGCTCGGGACGTACGAGAATCTGGCACTTCATGCGCGAACGGTCCGCTTCCCGAACGGCGAGGCACATACAAGCCGGAGGCCGGCATGCATGTTCTTGCGCAACGGCGCACGCTTCGCCCCCTCATGGCGGCTCAAGGCGCGGCGCCTTGCTCCGTTCTGCCAGATTTTCGCAAGCCGCCTGCTCGGGGCGTACGAAAATCTAGCACTTCATGCCCGAACTGTCCGCTTCCACCATGGCAAGGCACATACCAGCCGGAGGCCGGCTTGCATGTTCTTGCGCAACGGCGGACTTTTTGCCCCCTCATGGCGCCTCAGGGTGCGGCTCGTCACTGCGTTATGCCAGATTTTCGCAAGCCGCCTGCTCGGGACCTACGAAAATCTGGCACTTCATGCCCTAACGGTCCGCTTCCAGAATGGCGAGGCACGTACCCGCCCGCCTCATGCCAGTACGGGTTGCTGCCCCCGGCGCTGTGCACATGGAAGCTCCACGAGGTCGGAGCATCGCGGCGAGCGCATACCCCCACGCCTCTCTACTACACCCATTCACCGGCAGCTCTGCGGAGCAGCGACGCCTGCACCAGAGGCCGCTCGCCCCCGCGCCCGCCGCCGGGCCGTGTGGGCCTGCTCGAAGAGCGCTGCCAGCGCCCCGGCATCGCCCGCCGCAATCGCCTCCTCCAGTTCCGCCAGCGCCGCCCGGAAGGCTCCCACCGCCTCCTGAAGCGCGGGCCGGTTGTGGGCCCAGATCTCGTGCCAGAGGCCGGCGGGACTGTCGGCGATGCGGGTGGTGTCACGGAACCCGCCGCCGGCCAGCGCCAGCGTCCCGGGGTGCGCCTCGTCGAACCGCAGCGCGGACATGGCCAGGGCCGTCGCCACCAACTGCGGTAAGTGGGAGGCGCCGGCCACGCGGAAGTCGTGCTGTTCCGGACTCATGACCACCGGCTCGGCGCCGAGGGCCAGCACGAGGTCCCGCACGCGCTCCAGGGCGTTCACCGCCGGAGCGAGTGGGCGTGCGCCTGTCCCAGCCGAAACCCCATCCGAATGCGTACCGCCCACGGACAGCCCCGGTTCCCGCCTCGGGTCGCACGGAGCGCCAGCCCGGGCTCCGCGCTCCCGCCCCGGACTACCCGGCTGCGTACCGACCCACGTACCGGCTTCTCGCCCCAGCCCCACCGGCATAACAGCCGCCCGCTCCCCCGGCGTCAGGACCCAGCGGCAGCCGGGGATCAGGTCCGCCGAGGCGTTGGCCACGCCCGAGCGCTCCCGCCCGAACATCGGGTGGCCACCCACGAAGGCGACGCCGTCGGGCAGGTGCCTCTCCCACGCCGCCACCACCGCCGCCTTGACCGAGGCCACATCGGTCACGATGCTCCCCGGGCGCAGGAACGGCGCGGCCTGGGGCGCCAGGTCGATCATCGCCTGGACGGGCGTGGCCAGGATGACCAGGTCGGCCCGGGCCAGGGCGGCGGCGGGGTCGGTGACCATGCGGTCCACCGCCCCGAGCCGCACCGCCTCGGGGACACCCGCACTCCCGGCCCGCCCGATGCCGATCACCTCGTCGGCCAGGCCCCGCTGGCGCAGGGCCATGCCGATGGAGCCGCCGATCAGTCCGACGCCCCAGATGACGACTGTGCCGAATCCGCTACACATGGACCCACGCAGGCGCCCGCAGCCGCCGACCCAGCACCTGGACGATGGCGGCCACCTCGTGCATCATCTGGTGGTACGCGGCGGGGCCGATGGTCTGGGCGGCGTCAGACTTGGCCTCGTCCGGACGCGGGTGCACTTCCACCAGGACGCCGTCTGCACCCACGGCTGCGGCGGCCCGGGCCAGGGCGACCACGAAGTCACGCTTGCCCACGCCGTGGCTGGGGTCGACCACCACCGGCAGGTGCGTGAGCGCCTTGGCCACGACCACGGCAGAGAGGTCCAGGGTGTTACGGGTGGCCGTCTCGAAGGTCCGCACGCCCCGCTCGCAGAGGATCACCTGGTGGTTGCCTTCACTCATAACGTACTCGGCGGCCATCAGCCACTCTTCGATGGTGGCCGACATGCCCCGCTTCAGCAGGACGGGCTTGTGGGTCCGGCCCACCTCCCGGAGCAGGCTGAAGTTCTGCATGTTGCGGGTGCCGATCTGCAGCACGTCGGCGTACTCGGCCACGAGCTCCACGTCGCGGGTGTCCATCACCTCGGTGACGATGGGCAGGCCCGTGATCGCCCTCGCCTCGGCCAGGTACTTCAGGCCCTCCTCGCCGAGGCCCTGGAACGAGTACGGACTGGTCCGCGGCTTGAAGGCGCCGGCCCGCAGGGCGTGCGCACCGCCGTCCCGCACCAGGCGGGCCGCCTCCAGCAGCAGGTCCCTGCCCTCCACGGAGCAGGGCCCGGCCACGACCCAGAAGTCGCCGCCCCCCACTGCGGCCCCGCCGACGCGAATCACCGTGTCCTCCGGATGGAAGTCCCGCGAAGCCAACTTGTAGGGCTTCGAGATCGGGGTCACCCGCTCCACCCCGGGCCGGGCCTCGAGGTTCAGGTCGGCCAGGACCCGCCGGTCGCCGCCGATCGCCCCGATGATCGTGCGCTCTTCCCCCCGGGAGAGGTGCACGCCGAACCCCGCCGCACGAACTCGTTCGACGATGTCGTTCACCTGTGCCTCCGTGGCGCCCTTCCGCATGACGATGATCACCGCTCAACACCTCGCCCTTTCGACTGGTTTCACGGGAAATAAAAACGGCTTCCATCCCGTGTAGGGACGGAAGCCGAAAGGCTTTCGTGGTACCACCCTGCTTGGCCCGCAGACGCGAGCCCACTCATTCTCGGGGACAGACATCCCCTCCGCCCTTGGTAACGGAGGCGTGCCGGCGTACCTACTGAACTCGCCCTGAACCCGCCGGACCCGGTGAGGGCCCCCGGACGAGTCGTTCAGCCTGCGCTCACGGGTGTATTCGAACCCGCCTTCGGCGCCAGCTTGCACCAACCGCTGGCTCTCTGCGGCTCTCCGGCCTTGGGTCTACTTCTCCCGCTCATCGCTTTACGATATTGAAGTTGATTCTACACGGGAAATCCAGAGTCGTCAAGCATTCACAAGGGAATTCTGACGAGCCAGATTCCGGCCGCGCACACGGCCACCAGTTGCCAGGGCTACCGCGTCGCCGCCTTCAGCTCCTCGGCCAGCACCGTCACCCGCCGGATCAGCTCCGGCTCGGGCAGCCCCTCGCCGCAGTAGCGCACGAAGGCGGAGCCCACGATGGCCGCGTCGGCCACCGCCGTCACCTGGCGCACGTGCTCGGGCCGGGAGATCCCGAAGCCCACCGCCACCGGCGTGTCGGTCACGGCCTTCACCGACCGCACGAGCGACGTCACCTGCGGCGGCAGGGCGTCCCGCGCCCCCGTGACGCCGGTGACGGAGACGGCGTAGATGAAGCCCCGGGCCAGTTCGGCCGCCCGGCGGATGCGGTCCGGCGGCGAGGTGGGGGCGACGAACTGGACCAGGTCCAGCCCGGCCGCCCGGGTGGCCGCCTGAACTTCGTCCCCTTCCTCCGGCGGCACGTCGGGAAGGATGAGCCCGTCTACCCCGGCCTCTGCGGCCCGCCGGCAAAAGTTCTCCACCCCCGGGCGGAGCACCAGGTTGTAGTAGGTCATGATCAGGAGGGGCAGCTGCAGACCGTCCGACCGCAGCGTCGCCACCAGCTCCAGCACGTTGTCGGTGTTGGCCCCGGCGGCCAGGGCCCGTTGACTGGCGGCTTGGATGACCGGACCATCCGCCAGCGGGTCGGAAAACGGCAGGCCCAGCTCCACCAGGTCGACGCCGGCCTCCGCCAGGGCGTGCACCAGCCGGCGCGTGGTGGCCAGGGAAGGATCGCCGGCGGCGATGTAGGCGATCAGTCCCTTCTCGCCCCGGCTGCGCAGGGCCGCAAAGCGCTCGGCGATGCGGGTCACGGCGCCTCACCTCCCAGGATGCGGGAGACCTCGGCCATGTCCTTGTCGCCCCGGCCCGACAGGTTGATGACGAGGACCTGGTCCCGGCCCATCTCGGCGGCCATCTTCACGCCCTGGTAGACGGCGTGGCTCGACTCGAGGGCGGGGATGATCCCCTCCGTCCGGGCGAGCAGCTGCATCGCCTCCAGGGCCTGCTCGTCCGTGACGGCCACGTACTCCGCCCGGCCGGTGTCGCGGAGGTAGCAGTGCTCCGGCCCCACCCCGGGGTAGTCGAGCCCGGCCGAAATCGAGTGGGCCTCCCGCACCTGGCCGTACTCGTCCTGCAGCAGGTACTCCCGGGCGCCGTGGAAGACGCCCTCCTCGCCGCCGCCGGAGAGGGTGGCTCCGTGCTTGCCGCTGGCGAGGCCCAGCCCGCCGGCCTCCACCCCCACCAGCCGCACTTCGGGGTAGGGGATGAAGGGATGGAAGATGCCGATGGCGTTGGAGCCGCCGCCCACGCAGGCCACGACGGCGTCGGGCAGCCGCCCCTCGAACTCCCGGATCTGGCTCATGGTCTCCTGGCCGATCACGGACTGGAAGTCCCGCACGATCATCGGGTAGGGGTGGGGACCCACCGCGGAGCCGATGATGTAGTGCGTGGTCTCCACGTTGGTCACCCAGTCGCGGATCGCCTCGTTGGTGGCGTCTTTCAGGGTGCGGGAGCCGGACCGGGTGGGGATGACCCGGGCGCCGAGCATCCGCATGCGGAAGACGTTCAGCGCCTGGCGGGCCACGTCCACCTCGCCCATGTGAACGTCGCACTCCAGGCCGAACAGGGCCGCCACCGTGGCGGTGGCCACGCCGTGCTGGCCGGCGCCGGTCTCGGCGATGACGCGCTTCTTGCCCATGCGCCTGGCGAGCAGCGCCTGCCCCATGGCGTTGTTGATCTTGTGGGCCCCGGTGTGGTTCATGTCCTCCCGCTTGAGGTAGATGCGCGCCCCGCCGGCGTACGCCGTGAGCCGGGCTGCATAATAGAGGGGTGTGGGCCGGCCGATGTACTGCCGGCGGTAGTACTCGAGTTCCTCCAGGAAGACGGGATCCTTCTTGTAGCGGTTGTACGCTTCTTCGAGTTCGATGCAGGCGGCCATGACGGTCTCGGGCACGTACCGGCCGCCGAAGGGGCCGAAGTGGCCCCGCGCGTCGGGCAAGGCGTGACTCATCGGACCGCCCCCTTCGCCGCCGCCACGAAGGCGTAGATCTTGTCGATGTCCTTCACCCCGCCGGTCTCCACGCCGCTGGAGACGTCCACCCCGCCGGGCTGCGCCTGGGCGATTGCCTCGGCCACGTTCTGGGGCGTGAGTCCCCCGGCCAGGATCAGCCGGGGCCGACCGGGGGTGAGCGGCTCGTCGGGACCCGCCAGCGGGACACCGGCCTCCTCCAGCGTCCGGGCCGCCCAGCGGACGAGCGTCCAGTCGAGGGTCCGGCCGGTCCCACCGGGCTGGCCCTCCACGTAAGAATCCAGCAGCAGCCCCGCCGCCTGCCGGTAGGCGGGCAGCCGGGCCAGGTCGTCCGGCCCCTTGATGCGGAAGGCCTTGATCACCGGCAGGCCGATCTGTTCGATCATCTCGGGCGGCTCGGAGCCGTGCAGCTGCACGGCCTTCAGCCCTGCCAGGTAGACCGCCCGGCGGATCTCCTCCAGCGGGGCGTCGACGAAGACGCCCACCGTCACCGTCTCGGGCGGCAGCCCGCTGATGAGCGCCTCAACCCGTTCGGGCGTCACCTGCCGCCGGCTGGGGGCGAAGACGAAGCCCAGGGCGTCGGCCCCGGCCTCCACGGCGGCGACGGCATCCTTCATGAACTGCAAGCCGCAGATCTTCACCCACATGCGGCGTTCGCTCCTTTCGTCGTTCGGTACGGTTTCGGGCGCCCCGATGGGGCGTCGCCCGGTTCTCCGCGGCCCCTCGCGGGGCCGGGCAGGGCGCTCGGACAGCGCCGCCCCGGGACTCGGGGCATATGTGGACGGTCTGTGGGACGGTGACACGCAGGGACCGCTTCAGGCGACGCCCCGCAGGGCCCGCAGGGCGGCGGCCACGTCGGGCTGGCGCATCAGCGACTCGCCCACCAGCACGGCCCTGGCCCCTGCGGCCGCCACCCGGCGCAGGTCATCGTGCGTCCAGATGCCCGACTCGCTCACCAGCAGGCGGTCCCGGGGCACCCGGGGGCCCAGCCGCTCGGTCACCTCCAACGTGGTGTGGAAGGTGCGCAGGTCCCGGTTGTTGATGCCGATGAGCGGAGCCCCCGACTCCACCGCCAGGGCCAGTTCCCCCTCCGTGTGAACCTCCACCAGCACGTCCATGCCCAGATCGGCCGCCAACGCGGCCAGCCGGCGCAGGTCGGCCGGCGTGCGGGTGCCGGCGCACTGGCCGTGGAAGGCGGCCACGATGAGGAGGATGGCGTCCGCCCCCGCCGCCCGGGCCTCGTAGACCTGGTAGTCGTCGATGAGGAAGTCCTTGCGGAGCAGGGGCAATGCCACGGCCTGCCGGATGGCGGTGAGGTAGCTGAGGGATCCCTGGAAGTATCGCTCATCCGTGAGCACCGAGAGGCAGGCGGCGCCGCCCTCGGCGTAAGCCCGGGCGATGGCGACCGGCTCGAAGTCGGGCCGGATCAGGCCCCTGGAGGGGCTCGCCCGCTTCACCTCGGCGATCACCTGCACGGGCGGCGCCCCGCCCGGCCCGGTACCCACGGACCCAGTGGCATCCGCCAGTCCCTCGTTCCCCGACTGTGCGTCCGCCGGGGCGGCACCCGTGGCCCCCGTGACCGGCCCTTCCAGCGCCCGGCGGAACCCCCGCGGCGGCGGGGCCTGGCGGGCAGCGGCAATCACGTCCGCCAGCGGTCGGGACCGCCGGGCCGCCGCCACCTCCGCCTCCTTGGTCGCCAGGATCTCTGCCAGGATCATGCCCGCTTCCGGGGCAGCAGCCCCAGGGCGTCCTGGACCCGGCGCAGCACCGGCGTCGAGACGGCCTCGGCCCGCTGGGCGCCCTTCTCCAGGATCTCCTCGATCACGCCCGGCTCGCACAGTTCCTTATACCGCTTCTGGATCGGCTCGAGGGTCGCCACCACCGCCTCGGCCACGTCCTTCTTGAACTGGCCATAGCCGGTGTAGCGGCCTGCGATCTCGTCCAGCGACATGCCGGTGCACAGCGAGAGGATGACCATCAGGTTCGAGACGCCCGGCTTGTTCTCGGGGTCGTAGCGCACCTCGCTCTCCGAGTCGGTGACGGCCCGGCGGATCTTCTTGCGGATCACGTCCGGTTCGTCCAGCATGAAGATCGTGCCCGATTCATCGGGGTCAGACTTGGACATCTTCTGGGTGGGGTTCTGCAGCGACATGATCCGGCCGCCCGCCTCCCGCGGCGGGATGTAGGGCTCCGGCACCACCACCACTTCCCGCCCGAACCGGTTGTTCAGACGGATGGCGATGTCGCGGGCCAGCTCCAGGTGCTGCTTCTGGTCGTCGCCCACGGGCACGTGGGTCGTGTCGTAGAGCAGGATGTCGGCCGCCATCAGGGCCGGGTAGGTGAAGAGCCCGGTGGTCACCACCTCGGCCCGGGAGGCCTTGTCCTTGAACTGCGTCATGCGCTGCAGCTCGCCGTAGTAGCAGCTGACCTCCATCAGCCAGCCCATCTCGGCGTGGGCCGAGACATGGGACTGGACGAAAATGGTGGCCACCTCCGGGTCGATGCCCGCCGCCACATAGAGCCGGGCCATGTCCAGCGTGTTCTTTCGCAGCTCGACGGGATCCTTGGGGATGGTCAGGGCGTGCAGGTCGACCACGCAGAAGAAGCACTGGGCCTCGTGCTGCAGCTTCACGAAGTTGCGCATGGCCCCCAGGTAGTTGCCCAGCGTGACCCCGCTGGTGGGCTGCATGCCGGAGAAGACGGTCTTGATCGGCTTGGTGCTCATGGGGATTACCACTCCTTTGCACATTCACTCGGGGTCAACTTACACGATTGGCATGCCAGAGACAACTCCGATTCATCCTGTTTCGTCAAACGACTAGTCTGCCCTTGGGAAGCCCTGTCCAGAGGAGGGAGCCGTTCATTGAACCGTCGACGCTTTCTGCTCAGGGCTGCGGTCTCGGCCCTGGGCCTCGCCCTGGGGCTCGCCGGGTACAGCCGGTTTGTGGAGACCCGCCGGGTCCGGTTCGAGGAGCGCACCATCGCCATCCCCGGCCTGCCCCGCCATCTGGAGGGCTACACCATCGGCGTGCTGAGCGACCTCCACGTGGGCCCGACCACCCCGGCGGAGTGGGTGCGGCAGGTGGCGGAGCAGCTGGCCAACCGGCAGCCGGACCTGGTGGTGGCGGTGGGAGACTTCATCGGCAGCCACAAGCACGTCCGGGAGGCCAACTGGTGCCTGGAGCCGGTGAAGGGGGCCCTCGCCGTGCTGGGCAACTGGGACTACTACGACGGCCAGATCCGGCGCGCCCTCACCAACGTGACGCTGCTGGAGAACCGGGGCGTGCTGGTGGCCGACGGCCTCTGGATCGGCGGCGTGGACGAACCCCGCCTCGGCCGGCCCGACGTAAACCGGGCCCTGGCCGGCGCACCCCCGGATGCCGTCCGGATCCTGCTCTGCCACGAGCCCGACTACGCCGACATCCTGGTCCGTCCCGAGCACCAGGTGGCGCTGGTGATCAGCGGCCACAGCCACGGCGGGCAGGTCTGCCTGCCGCTCATCGGCCCGATTTTCCTGCCCGAGGGGGGCAGCAAGTACCACACCGGGCTCTACCAGGCGAGGCACTGCCAGGTCTACACCACCCGGGGCGTCGGAACCGCCCACCTGCCGATCCGCTTCTACTGCCCGCCGGAGGTGACGCTGCTGCGACTGACCCCGCCATAGCCTGGCTCGGTCCCCCGGGGCAGCGGGGCGGCGAGCCCCCTGCCCGGGGCTATCCCAGGATCACGCCGACTCCGCCCGCAGCCGGTGCGACAGCTCCCGGAGGCGCTCCAGCGTCCGCAAGGCCGCGCCCGAGTCGATCGACTCCGCCGCCAGCTCCACGCCCTCCCGAAGCGTCCGCACCCGGTCGGCGGCCAGCAGCGCCGCGGCGGCGTTCAGCAGCACCACGTCCCGCCTCGGCCCCGGCTCGCCCGAGAGCACCGCCAGCGTGATGCGGGCGTTCTCCTCCTTCGTGCCGCCCCGGATATACTCCCGGGGCGCCCGGCGGAGCCCCGCGTCCTCCGGCACCACCCGGTACGTCTGCACGAAGCCGTCCCGGAGCTCCGAGACCACCGTCGGGGCCGAAATCGAGATCTCGTCCATGCCGTCGGTGCCGTGCACCACCAGCGCGTGGCGCACGCCCAGGTTCCCCAGCACCCGGGCCAGCGGCTCGGTGAGGTTGCCGTCGTAGACCCCCATCAGCTGTGCCTGGGCCATCGCCGGGTTGGTGAGCGGGCCCAGCAGGTTGAAGATGTTGCGCAGACCGATCTCCCGCCGCACCGGGGCCACGTGCTTCATGCTGGTGTGCAGCGCCGGGGCGTAGAGGAAGCCGATGCCCACCTCGTCGATGCACCGGCCCACCTGGGCCGGCGTCAGGTCCAGGTTCACCCCCAGCGCCTCCAGCACGTCGGCCGATCCCGTCAGCGAGGTGGCCGCCCGGTTGCCGTGCTTGGCGACCGCCACCCCCGCCCCGGCCACCACGAAAGCCGCGGTGGTGGAGATGTTGAACGAGTGAGAGCCGTCACCGCCGGTGCCGCAGGTGTCTACCGCCAGCGGGCGGCTGTGGTAGATCCGGGTCGCCCGGTCCCGCATCACCCGGGCCGCGCCGGTGATCTCGGCCACCGTCTCCCCCTTGATGCGCAGGGCCATCAGGAACGCCGCCACCTGGGCGGGGGTGGCCTCGCCGTTCATCATGAGCGTCATGGCCGCCTCGGCCTGGGCCTCGGTGAGATCATTGCCCTCGGCCACCAGCCGGAGCAGCGCCTTCATGTCCATCTCCACGGCAGATCGCCCTCCCTTCTCATGCCGCCGCCGGCTGCACCAGCCGGAGGAAGTTCCGGAGCAGCGCACGGCCGCCTTCGGTGAGAATCGACTCTGGGTGGAACTGCACCCCGTACACCGGGTGGACCCGGTGCTGAACAGCCATCACCAGTCCGTCCTCGGTCTCGGCCGTCACCTCGAGGTCGGCGGGCAAGGTCTCCCGGTCGACCACGAGGGAGTGGTACCGGCCGGCCGTGAAAGGGTTCGGCAGTCCGGCGAAGAGGCCGGTGCCGGTGTGGCGGATGCGGCTGGTCTTGCCGTGCATCACCCGCGGCGCCGCCAGCACCCGCCCGCCGTAGGCCTGGCCGATGGCCTGGTGGCCCAGGCAGACGCCCAGGATCGGCGTGGTAGGCCCCAATCGGCGGATCAGCTCCATCGAGATCCCCGCCTCGTTCGGGGTGCAGGGGCCGGGGCCGATGACCACCGCCTCGGGCTCCAGGGCGGCCACCTGGTCCACGGTGACGTGGTCGTTCCGGAAGACGGCCACGGCCGCCCCCAGCTCGCCCAGGTACTGAACCAGGTTGTAAGTGAACGAGTCGTAGTTGTCGATCACCACGATCATCAGAACCCCTCCTCCGCCATTTCCAGGGCCCGGATCAGGGCCCGGGCCTTGTTGCGGGACTCGGCGTACTCCGCCGCCGGGTCCGAGTCGGCCACGATGCCTGCGCCGGCCTGGATGAAGACCCGGTCGCCCTTCATCACCATCGTCCGGATGGCGATGCAGGTATCCATCGCGCCGCCCCACGAGAAGTAGCCGACCGCCCCGCCGTAGATCCCCCGCCGCACGGGCTCCAGTTCGTCGATGATCTCCAGGGCCCGCACCTTCGGCGCCCCGCTGAGCGTCCCGGCCGGGAAGCAGGCGGCCAGCACATCAAAGACGTCCTTATCAGCGGCCACCTCGCCCCGGATGTCGCTCACCAGGTGCATCACGTGCGAATACCGCTCCACCTGCATCAGCCGGTGCACCTGCACCGTGCCGTAGGCGCAGACCCGGCCGAGGTCGTTGCGGCCCAGGTCCACCAGCATCACGTGCTCGGCCCGCTCCTTCTCGTCCGCCAGGAGCTCCTCCTCCAGCCGCCGGTCCTCCGCCTCGGTGGCGCCCCGGGGCCGGGTTCCGGCGATGGGCCGGGTGGTGGCCACCCCGTCCTCCACCCGCACCAGCAACTCCGGCGAGGCGCCGATCACCTTCAGGTCGCCGAAGCCCAGGTAGAACATGTAGGGGCTGGGGTTGAGCATCCGGAGGGCCCGGTAGATGTCCAGCGGCCGGCTGCGCACCCGGGTCTCCCACCGCTGCGAGAGCACCACCTGGAAGGCGTCGCCCTTCCGGATGTAGGCCTGCGCCCGCTCCACCGCCGCCTCAAACTCCGCCTGCGTCTGGCAGGCCCGCACTTCCAGGGGTCGGGGCCTGGTCCACGGGAGGCCCGGCGGCAGCGGCACCGGACCCCGCAGCCGCTCCACCGCCCGGTCGAGCAGGGCCTGCGCCCGGCGGTAGGCCACCTCGGGCTCGCCCCCCGGCAGGGTGTTGGCGATAAGCAGCAGCCGGTGCTTCAGGTGGTCGAAGACCACCACCAGCTCCGGCGCCATGAAGAGCGCATCGGGCAGGTTCAGGTCGTCGGGCGGCCCGCCGGGCAGGTGTTCGTACGCCCGCACCGCGTCGTAGGCCAGGTAGCCCACCGGCCCGCCGGCGAACCGGGGCAGCCCCTGCGGCTGGTAGACGGCGAAGCGCCGCATCACCTGCCGCAGGTGGCCGAGGGGGTCGCCCTCCAGCTCCTCGCCCTGTTCCGGCAGGGCGCCCGCCGTGCGGTACTCCGCGGCCTCCTCCCCCATGAGGAGCCGGCTCACCCCGGCCTTGTGCGTCAGGGTAAAGAGGGGCCGGCAGCCCAGGAAGGAGTAGCGGGCCACGTGCTCGCCGCCCTCCACCGACTCGAACAGGAAGGCCCCCGGCTCATCCAGGCAGAGCTTCATGAAGACGGAGATCGGCGTCTCCAGATCGGCCAGGATCTCACGGTGGACGGGGATCAGGTTGTACTCCCTGGCCAGGCTGAGGTACGTCCCCAGACTGGGGTGGACCATCGAGTTCACGCTCCTTCGGTGAAGGGCCTTTGCGGGGGCCGGCGCGGCCGAACAGAACGAAAACAGGCCTTCGTCCCTGTCCAAGGGACGAAGGCCTGTGTCAGCCTACGCGGTGCCACCCTCATTCGCCTGCAATGCAGGCGCGCTCTTCGCAGGTACCATCATACCCTCTACCCGGTAACGGCGGAAGCCACCGGCCCGCCTACTGATGCGCCCCCTGGGGCGCACGTTCGGCCGACAGGCTCCCGGGACCATTCGCCAGACTCCTCCGTACCGGACCTCGCACCACCGCCGGCTCGCTGAGACGGATCGGTCTGGGTACTCTCCCCGTTCATCGCCGTGAAGACGATCGGTTTGACACAGACATTAGCACGGGTTCGGCCCGGATGTCAACACCTGTTTTCCGAAATGGCTGCGAACGCTCCAGTTCGCCTCCTGGGCCGGCCGGCGGCCCCTGGAGTTCGTGGCGTTCCGGCCCCCCGCGCCCGGGCCTGTGCGGGGTCGATGGCGCCAGCCCCGGCCGGGTGCGGGAGAAGTCCGGCGCGCACCGCTGGTTGCAGAGTTCCTCCCGCCAGGCGCTCCACATACGCCCTATCCTCCACCCGCATGACGTGCCGGTTGAAGAACTGCGCTCCCGTCACCATCACGATCACGACGCCCAGCAGCGCAAGGCCCACGCCCGGGGCCACCCGGGCGGCCAGCCATCCGGCCAGCACCTGGCCCAGCGGGCCCAGGTGAGAGGCGGACGGCGGCGGATGTAATCCGCGCCGAAGCGGACGTCGGCCCAGAGCGAGGCGACTGCTGCCAGCGGCCCGGCTCCGGCCCCCCGCGCAGGTTGAGCTCCCGGCGCGGCCACCGGGTTCGGCAGCGGCTGCGCGTCCCGGGGCGAGGGAATGTGCAGGAAGGCCAGCACGGCACCGGCCAGGAGGAACGACGCCGCGTCGACACCGAACGCGAGGGGAACCCGGGTCTCCAGCCGGCCCAGCAGCCCGCCCACGGCGGGCGGCAGTGCGCCGCTGCGGGCCAGCGCGGGCAGGGGGATGATCGAGGCCGCGAGAGCCGGCGACAGCACCCCCGACAGCAACCAGATGGTCTCCATCATCCCGTTGGCCCGGGGCAACTGCTCGTCGGAGACCAGCATGGCGTACGAGGTGTCGAAGGCGGAGTTGTGCACGGCGTCGGTCATGCCCAACAACCCGGCGGCCAGCACGACCATCCACACGTCCAACAGGCCCAGCCCCGCGAGGAGTGCAGCGCCGGCCATCAGCAGGCCGTTGACCACGTTCATCGTGAGCATCAGCCGCTTGCGGTGCCGCCAGAAACAGGGCACAGGCGAAAACCACAGCCATCCGCGCCATCAGCGCGGGCACTGGCTGGGCAAGGCAGAGCGCATCGCACCGACGCCCCTCACCTCCCGGCATTTCCTCCTGCTCGCGCTGGCCGCCCTCCTGCTGGTGGTGGGCGCTGTGCGGGAGGTCACGCAGTGGTGCGGCGTCACCGGCGGTTGTTGAGCACTTCATCGCCCGCTCGGCCGGGCGGGGAATCTTGTGTGCACCGGAGCGGTCTCGTGGGCCTTCTGCTGCGCCGAGCAAAGGGCCCTTTTCCACGGTGCCGAAGGGAACCCGAGCGCCGCGAAAGCAGTCAGATTAGTGAACCGGAAGGAGAGATGGGTTCAGATTCATCATGGGGGAAAGCACATGAAGCGCACATCCCTGGCACTTCTGGTCCTGGCGACGCTCTTGCTTTCAGCCTGCAGCGGCGCCCCAACTGCTCCAGAGTCCCCGCCGACCGGCGTACAGGAACCGGCCCAACCCAGTGGCCAACCTTCCGGCGAAGAGCAGGGCACCGCGCCCGGTGACGCCCAGTCGGGCACGTCCGCCGCACCCCTGATCCTGCAGCCGGCCGAGGTGGACCCGCCGGTAGTTTCGTTGCTCCCCGGCGACGGCGCGCAGCACCGCTTCAGCCTCTCGGACGGCAGCGTGGCCCTGGAGGATTACGTCCGGGACGGCGCCCGGCTCATCGCCGCATACAACGGCGAGCCGTGGGTCACCTGGTTCATCACCGACCAGGGCATCTTCCGGCGCGATCCAAAGGGGCCGGGGCTGCTCCTCTACCTGCCCGCCGAGCCGGAAGACGGCCTTGCCTGGAAGCAGCGGAGCGGCGACGCCGACGTCTGGTTCAACCTCCAGGCGGTGCCCGACTGCCTGTCCCCCCTCGGGCCGACTTACGAGATCTGCTGGCAGCTCACGGTGTTGAACCGGCAGGAGCAGACGGTCTACCTCTTCGCCCCCGGCCCGGCCACCGAGGACTGGTTGGGCGACACGACGGGCGTCCAGGAGGCGCGGGCGGACAACTTCGCCAGCCCCGCAGACTCCTTCGTCAAGAGGCGGCAGCCGCAGCAGCCCTTGGAGCCCCCTTCCCGTGAGGCGATGCTGGCCGGGGCAGAACCCTGGCCCACCGATGAGGCCGCTCCCGTCGAGCGTGTGACCCTGGCGGACTTCCGGAGCGAGCAGCTCCGCCAGGCGGCGGAGGCCGGCTTCCCGGTGAAGGAGGTCGACCTGAACGGCGACGGCGAGACCGAGGCGATCATCGGCCAGCTGGGCGCGTGGCACAACTCCTGGGTGCTGATCCTGGACGCCCGCGGCAACCGTCTGCAGGCGCAGCAGGACTGGATGCCTGATGACGTCCAGCGGCGGGTGGACCTCGTCACCATCCCCGGACTCGCGAACCCGGTGGTGGTCACCCACACGGGCAGCCCGGACGGCTGGCACAGCATGCGATTCGAGTGGATGGAGGGCGACCGGTTCGTCTCCCCGTGGGGCTGGCACCCCAAGACAGACCTGGCTTTCGGCATGGACTACGCAATCCTGCCCGACGGCACCGTGGAGATCTCGGGCAGCCTGAGCGGCTACACCTTCGTCTCCCGGTACGTCGTTGAGCGTGTGGAGGAGGGCGTCTTCCCCTACGAGGCCACAAAGGTCGAAGAGCGGGTGACGCCGGGTCCGTATCCCACCACGGCGGCGGACCTGATGACCGATCTCTTCCTGGCCCGGTGGTACGGCCTCACGGACATGGTCGAGCAGTACGTCCCCGACCCGGCGGTGCGGGACGCCTTCATGGCGGTGGACGTGGGTAAGGTCCGGTACGCCCCTTCCCCGGTCCGGGTGGGGAAGCGGGTGGAGACGGAGTACGGCCCCACGGTCGAACCCGGACCACCCAACCCCGATGGCTCCTTTGAGTTCCTGGCCTCCGTTCAGGAGTACGAGGGCGGCTTCTACTGGATTGGCCGGGCCGTGGTCGGCGCGGCCGAGGACGGGCGTCTGGTGGTGAAGAGCCTGGAGTTCATGGAGCAGGGCTGGGCGTACTGAAGCGGCAGGCGAGGCGCGCCGAAAGGCCCCCCGCTCAGTCGGGCGGGGGGCCCTTACTGTCATGGTGAGCCAGCGGTCACACCTCCACCGACCGGTCTCGGAGGTAGCGGGTGCAGGCCAGCACCGCCAGGAGCGGAACCACCAGCACGGAGGTCATGACCCCCATCTGGACGCGGTAGCCCGCGGCGTCATGCAGCATGCCCCCCAGCAACGGCCCGAACATGCGGCCGATGGTCGACCCGGTGAGGATGAACCCCTGGAAGGTGCCAGACCGGGACGGCGGCGCCAAGCGGGCCACCACGGCCGGGAGGGTCGGCATGAGCAGGATCTCGCCGAGGGTGAGCAGGATCATCGAGCAGACGAAGATCCCATACCGTGTCGAGGTGAACAGCACCCCGAAGGCAGCGGCGTAGAGCAGAATGCCCACTGCCATCTGACCGGTGGCGCCGCGCACGCGCCGGGCGATGGCACGAGCGACCGGCTGTCCAGCGAAGATCACCAGGCCGTTCAGCGTCCAGAGGGCCGAATACCACGAAATCGGGTAGCCCAGTGCCTCCATCCGAACCGAGTTGCCGACCTGCCACTGGTTGAAGACCAGCACCACGCCCACCGCGGCCACGAACAGGGCGACCATGGGGAACCAGGGCACGGGCTCCTCCGGGGGCGCACCGGGCCGGGAGCCCGCCGTTCCCGGATTTTCGGCCGGTCCGGCGTGCTCCTCGCGGATGAAGGCCGCGGTAAACAGCGCGCAGACGATGAAAATCGCCCCTGCACCCAGATAGGCAAAGGAAAACGAGCGGTCGGCCAGCGCCCCGGCCACGGCGCTCCCGAGCGCAAAGCCCAGGTTGCTGACGACATAGTTGAAGTTGAACGCCCTGCGGGCGTGGCCGGGCCAGCAGCGGGCCAGCATGGCGTTCACCGGCGGTACGGCCATCGCAGCCGAGATGCCGTACAACACCATGCACGCCACGTAGACCGACCAGGAGTGGGTGAAGCCGAGCGCGCCCGTAGACACGGCCGCGACGCTGAGGCCGAACAGCATGACGGGGCGGGCGCCAACGAGGTCATAGAGCCAGCCGCCGATCAGCTGGCCGAGGATGGCGCCGGCGCAGTGCAGCAGCATGACGACGCCGGCCATGGTGAGCGACTGGCCCAGGTGTTCGTGGACATACACGGTGACGAACGGCCAGATGAAGGCCGAGGAACACATGTCGCAGACACTGCAGAAAGCCAGAACCCAGAGCATGCGCGGGTACGTACCGAGAACGGACGTCAGCCGCGTCGGCGGGTACATAATGGTCCCTCCAAGAAGTGTCACAGACCCGACAGTAAATGCACCACCCCCCTTGAACTGGACATCAGCGTCACCAGCGCGCCGGCCCGGTGGGATGAGCCAACGTCCAAGGCGCATCATTCAAGGGTGTACCACCATCCCTCGTTGCCACCTTCCAGCTTGACCCGGCGGTAGCCCTCCCCTATGGGCCATCCCTGCCTTGCGACGGGCCCGGGCTTACCCCTTGACTCCGCCGGCGGTGAGACCGCGGATAAACGCCCGCTGGGTGAGCAGGAAGAGCACAATCATCGGGACAGCCGTCATCACCAGTCCGGCGATGACCACCGGCCAGTTCGTATCCAGCGTGCTGGAGAAGGCCATGATCCCGATCGGGAGGGTCTTCAGGCGGTCCGACTCGATGAAGGTGAGGCTGAACATGAACTCGTTCCACACGTGCATCGCCTGCAGCAGGGCGGCCGAGGCGATGATCGGCCGGCTCAGGGGCACGATGACATGCCGGAAGATCCCCAGCGCGTTGGCGCCGTCGATCACCGCGGCCTCCTCGAAGTCCTTGGGGAGCCCCAACATGTAGGCCCGAATCAGGAACGTGGTGAAGGGAATGCCGAACGCCATGATCGGCAGAATCATCGCAAAGTAGGTGTTGTAAATGCGCAGCACCACGAGGATCCGGAACAGGGGGATCAGACTGACCTCCGGAGCCAGCATCAGGCCACCGAGAACGATGTAAAGCAGAACCCCCTGGCCGCGGAAGCGGAAGCGGGACAAGGCGTAAGCGGCCATCGTGCTGAGCAGCGCCACCAGGAAGGTGGTTGCGGCGGTGACCACGACGCTGTTCACCATGTAGCGGGCGATGCCGAACCGCCACGCCCGTTCGTAGTTCGCCCATCGGAGCGTCTTCGGCAGCCCCATCGAGTTGGTGAACAGCTCGACGTTGCTCTTGAACGAGTTGATCACGAGCCAGATGATGGGGTAGATCGCGATCACGACGAGGATCGAGAACAGTACGATCACCAGAACTCGGGTGGTCTTCTCGGAAAGGGGCTCACGGGCACGCTCTCTGATGCTGCTCATGGGTCAGGCCTCCTTCCCGGTACGACCGATCCGAAGCTGGATGAACGTCAGGATGAAGGTGATCACGAAGATCAGCGCCGCCACCGCGGAAGCGTAGCCCATCTCATCGTTCCGGAAGCCCACGCGGTACATGTAGTTCCCCAGCACCTCGCTGGCGTGATTCGGACCGCCGCCCGTCATCACCCAGACGATGTCGAACACCTTGAAGGCGCCGATGACCGTGACCGCCAGGTTGACGAGGGTCGTCTCCCGCACGGAGGGCACGGTGATGTGGAAGAACTGCTGAATCCGGTTGGCCCCGTCGATAGTGGCTGACTCGAACAACTCCCGGGGAATCGCCTGGATGGCCACAATGAACAGGATCATCATGTAGCCGGTCCACTGCCACTGCGAGACCCCGATGATGGCGTAGATGGCGGTGTTCTCAAGGCCCAGCCAAGGCCGGGCCAGGGACCCGAGCCCAATCGCCCGCAGCACCTGGTTGATGACACCGATCTCCGGGCTGTACATCAACTTCCAGGTCACGCCGATGACGGTGATCGCCAGCACCGAGGGGAGGAACAGCGCCGAACGAAAGAAGGCCGCCAACCGGCGCGAGATGACACCCGACTCGAGGATGGCCGCCAGAACCAGAGCCAGGTAGACCTGGAAGGCGACCGAGATCACCGCGTACAGGACGTTGTTGATGACGCTGCGCAGGACGATCGGGTCGCTGAGAAGACGCCTGTAGTTCTCGAGGCCGACGAAACGTAACGTGGGGTCGATGGCGCTCCACCGGAACAGGCTGTAGTAGAAATTTTCTACCACGGGTAGGTATACAAAGATGAGAAGCGCGATGATCGCCGGCGCAAGAAACAGCAGCGGTATGATCGTGCGGCCGGTGAACCACCGACGTACCATAGGGTGATCGCCCCCCGCTCAAGTGTCGGGTGCGCCGGACTGCCCACCTCAGGCAGGCAGCCCGGCACCCGCGTTGCGGCTACGTCGTTACGACCCAGCCTTCAACTCTTGCTGGACCTTAAGGGCCTGGTCCCGTACCTCCTGCATCACCTGCTCGGGGGTCTTGCTGCCCGTGAGCACGGCCTGCAACCCGGGGAGGTAGACCTCGATCACCTTGATGTTGATGTCGGTGTCCAGCCAGAGGGCCATACCGCTCGCCTTGTCGACCTCCTGGAGGCCGGCCTCCAGCAGCGGGAAGGAGGTCTCCTCCGTCACGGCGCCAACTGCGGCGCTCGGGATGCCCAGCTGGCGCACGTATTCCTTGCCGTTCTCCTCGCTGACGAGGAACTTCAGGAAGGCGATCGCCTCTTCCGGATGCGGGGTCTTGGAGTAGATCATGAACCCGTCCGGCGCGCCGGTGAGGACGTTGGGATCACCCCGGTCACCGGGGTTGCTCGGCAACCTGAAGAACCCGACGTTCTCGTCGCCCATCTCCTCGTGGACGGTGACGAACTCCTCCAGCTCGACGTAGATCATGGCCGTGTTACCAACCAGGAAGTTGGAGCGGGCCATGTCATGACCGATGGCGTTCGGGCCCTCGTTGAAGTAGCCCTTGTCGTTCAGCTCCTTGAAGCGGCGTAGGGCCTCCACGTAGCCCGGGTCGGTGAACAGGGTTTCGGGGTCGGCTTCGAGCAGGTAGTCGGCCTGGCGGACCTCGGGCGGCACCAGCTTCGCGTTAAGGTCACCGACGTAGTGGGAGGCCGCCCAGGGGAACTCGTTGCCGAACGCGATGGGCACGATTCCCGCCTGCTTGATCGTCTCGCAGACCTCGAGGAACTCGTCCCAGGTCTTCGGCGGCTGCAGCCCCAGGTCGTTGAAGACCTTCTTGTTGTACACCATGAACTTGCCGTTGATGCGCATGGGGATGCCGTAGACCTTCCCGTCCCAGACATAGGGCTGCACCGCGCTGTTGACCACCGCGTCCTTCCAGTCGGAGTTCATGAAGGCGTCGGTCAGGTCGAGGGCCTGTCCCGCCCGGGCGAACTTCCAGGCGAACTCACCCGCCCAGGAGAAGTAGATGTCAGGTACGTTGTTGCCCGCCATCAGAACGCGGATCTTGTCCTTGTAGGCCTCGTCCGATACGGCTTCCATCTCGATCTTGATGTTCGGGTGTTCTTTCTCCCACTTCTGAATCACGGCGTTGTAGTACGCCATGTGGTCCGGCTCGGGCCACTTGTGGAAGAAGCGGAGTGTGATCGTTTCGCCGGCCTTCGAGCCGCTGCCGCTCCCACCGCTACAACCGGCCAACAGGGCAAGGGACAACAGTCCAACGGCGAACCAACGGATACCCTTCGGAACTCGCATGCCTGACCCCCCTAGCGGTCTGCGTTCATGAACCGGGCGGTGTAATGGGGTGACCGTAGCCGAAGGCACCGTAATAGGTACAGGTCTGTGCTGCAGAAACAGCAGCCATCGCCATGGCGTGTTCCAGCGTTGAGCCGGAGAGAAGCTCCACGATGAGGCGTGCTGCGAATGAATCGCCCGCACCCAGCGTGTCGACAACCTGGGTAGGCACGATGCCCTGCTCATAGATGCGCTCGCCATCGAAGGCCAGGGAGCCCTCGCTCCCCCGCGTGGCCACCACCAGCGAGGGGCCGAGCGAGGCGATCCAGCGCATCAGAGCCACCGTGTCAGCCCTTGAGTAGTCGGAAGTCGAAAGGAATGCAATGTCAACGTACGGGGCCACTTCGCGCACATAGTCGAGCTTCCAGTGGTTGGAGAAATCGAAGGAGAGTTTTGGGGCCGCCTTTCTCAGTTGTGCCAGCTGAGGCTCGATGTAGCTGTAGATGCTCGTATGGGTCAGGTCGTGCTGCCGGATGAAGTCCAGGTCGGCCTCCTCGAGGCAGATCTGGTTGGTCACGCCCGGGCTGGACGGGCCGAACACCCGGTCTCCGTTCACCAGCGTGACGCTGGACTGCGCGTTGGGGCCGTCCACCACCCGGCATCGGGAAATATCCACCCCCTCCTGCCGCAGGGCGGTCTGCAAGAGCCGCCCCGCCTCGTCGTTGCCGAACCAGCCGATGTAACTGGCCTTGGCGCCGTGCCGGCGGGCCAGCACCGCCACGTTGACCGCGTTTCCCCCGGGGAACATGGTGCCGAGGTGCAAGTAGCGGTCGACCGTGTTGTCACCAACGCCGATTACGCTAACCATGTCAGTACTCCGTCTTCCACATGTAGCGACGGGTGCTCAGCGGATGGTTGTGCCACACGGCGAGATGCTCGGCCTGCCGATCCAGGGCCGCCGACAGGATAAACGGGGCGAACAGTGGACGGGCGACCGGGGCCACGCCCTTCATCTCGAAGTCCTTCGAGTCGTAAATCATCAACCGCTCGGAGTACCGCTTGCAGAAACGCACCACCCGCTCGGCCAGCGGACGGCTGGCATCCTCGCCCAGGACGATGATGGCGGGCAGTTTCTCGTCGAACAGCTCGAAGGGGCCGTGGAACCACTCGGCGGCCTCCACCGGAATGCCGGTCAGCCACTGCATCTCGGTCAGGATGCAGACGCCGTACACGTACGCGGTGCTGAAGCAGGGCCCCGAGCCGATGACGAAGAACAGCTTGTCGTCCTTGTACAGGCGGGCCTCCTCGGTGACCCGGGCCTCAGACTGCTCAATGGCGTCGGCCAGGGCCGCCGGGAACGCGTCCAGCGACGCCATGACCTCGTCGTGGTCGGCCCAACCCTCGATCTCCTTCAGGACGGCGCCTACCAGCGCCTGCAGCAGGATGTACATGGCGAAGTAGCCGCTCTTGCTCTCGCCGTACAGCACCGGATACTCCACGTTCTGGGCCAGCGGGGAGTCAGCCTTCTGGGTGATGCCCATCACCGTGCAGGGCTTCCCTTGCAGGAACTTGGCCGCCCGCACGACCTCAGGGGTGGTGCCGGAGTGGGAGCCCAGAATCACGAGGGTGTGCTCGTCGATCTTGGGTGGGTTCTGCTCGACGAACTCCGCCGGGAAGTAGAGATGGACCTCCAGCTTCCGGGCCACGCTTTCCACCAGGTACTTGACGGCCCCCATCTGCCGGTTGGGTGCTCCGCAGCCGATCAGGTACAGGCGGTTGATACCCTTTTCCCGGGCAATCCTGGCTGCGAGATCGGCGTAGCGACCTTTCTCTCTGACGGCGGTTTCAAGGTTGGCGAGGAACTCGTTCCGGTCGAAGTCGGTGGCCATGGTGGTGACGCTCCTTTCCCTTTGGCAATGTCTGCGGGTCCGGACCCTATGGGTCATCTGGTCCCGGCGGAACGCCAAGACCAAAGGCGGTCAGTTACGGGGCGGTTTCGTGGTCCGGGTGGTCGCCGCACGATCCCCGGATCATCAGGCGGCTGGCGATCCGAACCCGGACGGGCGGCCGCTGGTCTCCCTCCATGCGCCGCAGCAGGAGTTCTGCAGCGGTTCGGCCCATCTCGTACACCGGCTGCGCCACTGCGGTCAGTTGCGGTTTCACGAGTGTCGCCCAATCGGTGTCGTCGAAGCCCACGACTGCGATGTCTTCCGGAACCGACAGGCCGGCCTCGCGGATGGCATGCACAGCGCCGAGGCTGGCATGGTTGTGAGCCGTGAAGAGAGCGGTGGGCCTGTCCGGCTCCCGGAGCAGTTCGGACACGACCCGGTACGCGTCTTCGATTTCGTACGCCGGCCGGACCAGCGACTCGTCGATGGGCAGGCCCGCTTCGGCGAAGGCCCGCCGGTAGCCCCGGAGGCGCTCCTCGTTGCTGGACCGGTCCAGGTCGCCGTGGATGACGGCGATGCGGGTGTGGCCGTGCTGGATCAGGTGCGACACGGCCTGGCAGGCGCCCTCCTCGTTCTCGATGAGCACGGTGTCCACCTCGGCACCGGCCAGACCGCGGTCCACGAGGACCACTGGCATATCGGACCGCAGGAGCTCGTCCAGCGAGGTCTTCCGGCTGGAAACCGGTGCGATCACGCAGCCGTCCACCCGCTGTTCCTTCATGACCGTGAGCACGTCCTCTTCCACGCGCAGGTTCTCGTCGCTGTTGGCCAGGAGCACCGTGTAGCCGTGCTCCCGCACCGTCTCGATCACGGCCCTGGCCAGGGCCGCAAAGAACGGGTTGTCAATCTCGCCGACCACCAGCCCGATAGTCTGTGTACGGCCGGTCACCATGCTGCGCGCCAGGCGGTTGGGACGGTAGCCCAGAGCTTCTGCGGCGGCCAGAACCTTCCGCCGCGTCTCCTCGGAAGCGTAGCTGTAGCCCCCGAGCACCCGCGCCGCGGTAGCCTGCGAGCACCCGGCGAGCTTGGCAACGTCTCGAATCGTCACTCTCACGTCGGTAACCCCCACGCTGTGATAACGTTCTCACTTAGGCTTCTACCTAAGGTTGGCGCTTCCTGCGTTGCTCCCTTGATGTGAAATCGTTATCACTCGTGCTTCCACCGGGGAGGACGCGATTCGCTCTTGCTACGCACGCCCTGTCGGGTATGATAGCGTTCTCAGGAGTGCGACTGTGGAAGGCTCTGTGGCTGGGATCTGCGCCGCTCATGTGAGAACGCTCTCATCTCGAATTCTATCGCAGCGATATGCATGATCAATAGTCGGTTCGTTCAAACTATCGGTTCCCCCATAGCACTTTCAGATAGTTGTCCCTGGATCCAACCTTCCGCAAACACGCTTAACAAAGTCTCGGCAACGACACGGGCAACTCTGCCACACCGTCCCTCAACGCGTAAGGGCCAGGCGCACAAAGCCGGGGCTCTCCCCACAGTGTGATTTGCTGCGAGGAGAGCCCCAGTTCTTTGCCCTTGTCGCCTAATATTCGTCCCTTGCCGCTTCAGCCGCCCAGCGGGTGCGGGCGAAAACGAGGATCAGGGCGAGCGGCAGCACCAGCCCGGACGTCATCACGCTGATCTGCGTGTTGTACCCCGCCGCGTCGAAGAGCATGCCGCCCAGCAGCGGGCCCAGCATGCGACCGATGGTCTGCCCGCTCAGGATGATCCCCTGCAACCGCCCCCGCATGGCGAGCGGCGAGAGGCGGGCGACGGTGGCGGGGAAGACCGGCATGATCAGCATCTCGCCGAAGGTGAGGAGCACCATCGAAGTGACGAAGATGGCGTACCGGTCGGAGGTGAGCAGCACGCCGAAGGCGAGGGCGTAGAGCACGGTGCCCAGCACCATCTGGGCGGGTGCCTTCGGGAGCAGCCGCATGACGAGGGCGACGACGGGCTGGCCAAAGAAGATGAGCAGCCCGTTCAGGGTCCAGAGCACCGAGAAGGCAGAGAGGCCGAATCCCAGCTGCTGCGTCCGGATCGAGTTGCCGGTCTGCCACTGGCTGTATACGATCGTCAGGCAGAGGAAGGCCACGAACAGCATGGCGATGGGCGGCCAGGGGACCGGCCCCTCCGGCTCGGACGCCGGCCGGCGCACACCGCTGCCCTCCTCCGCCTCGGTGACCAGGTGCTCCTCCCGGATGAACGCCGCGGCAAACAGGGCGTAGAGCAGGAACAGGACCGACGCACCCCCGAAGGCGAGGGAGAAGGACCGGTCGGCCAGGAACCCGCCCAGCGCCGTTCCGGCGGCCACGCCGAGGTTGCTCGCAACGTAGTTGAAGTTAAACGCCTGGCGGCCGTGGCCGGGCCAGGTGCGGGAAAGCAGCGCGTTCACCGGCGGCAGCGGCAGCGACGCCATGAAGCCATAGACGATCATGCAGGCCACGTACGCGGGCCATGACGCGGTCAGGCCCAGCATGGCCGTCGCCGCTGTGGCGCCCAGCAGGCCCGTCAGCATCACAGGCCGGGGCCCGACCCGGTCGTGGAACCAGCCCCCGACCAGCTGGCCGAGCATGGCGCCGCCAGAGTGCAGTAAGAGGACAGTCCCCGCCACGGTCATCGACCGGCCCAGGTGCTCATGAATGTATACGGTGGTGAGCGGCCAGATGAACGACGTGCCGGTGGAGTTGAGGAAACTGCCGATGGACAGGAACCAGAGCATGCGGGGATAGGCACTGAAGAGGACACGGAGTCGGGCTTTTGCGTTCACGTCTGGTCCCTCCAGGTGGTAAACCCACAGCACCCAGTCTACCACCTGGCCGGGTTTCGGTGAAGCAGGAAGCGCACCCAGCCAACGGCGAGGCGCCTTCAGGCTCGCGTCCGAAGGCGCCGTCCCCGTCACCGCTCATGAGGACCGCTGCAACAGGGCGGGGCGGGCGAAGGCGCGCCCTGGCCCCGGTTCCGCGACCGCCGGAGGCAGGCAGAAGTGCGGCGGAGCGAGCACGCCCTGCCGGCGAGGCGCACTGCCGCCAGCGTGCGCGGGGAGCGCCAGTCCGCTAGCCCTGTGCAACGAGGAGGTTTGTCGAGATCCAAGATTGGGAAACGACTCGGTGAGCAAGACGGTGTAGGCGATCAGCCGCCGCTCGGCTCCGCCGCCGCCTCGGCTCCCATGCGCTGGTTCACCGCCTCGACGAGGTCCGCCAGCGCGCCGGCCACGTCGCCTTCCCGCTTGCCGTCCAGGTAGTGGGTGCGCACCAGGGTGAGCATCTCGTCCACGTCGACCCCGGCGGCGCGGAAGTTGGCGCCCATGTAGAAGCGGATGTCGTAGTTGTCTTCGGTGTAGATGATCAGGTACAGCGTATCAGGCCCCGGCACCCCCCACTCCGCCGCCACCCGGTCCAGGTAGGCGGTGCGGTCCTCCCCTTCCGTGCTGTCTATGACCAGAATCTTGTACCGCACCGGCCCGGGGGCCGCGATGGCCGCTTCCAGGGCCGCCGTGTCCCCCGGCAGGTCCACTCCCGTGGTGTTCTGCAGGGACACCTCCGGCAGGTTCTCGGGCACCGGGTGCGTGGCGGCGGAGGCAATGCCCACCGAGCAGGCCACCGCCATGGCAACGGCCGCAATCACCTTGGTCGCTCTCTTCACCGCTGATAACCCTCCATACGTAGAAGAAGTGCGGTTGCACTCTTTACAACGGAACACCCACCGGAAAGGTTACCGGTGGGTGCCATCTTTCTGGCCGTCTTCTTGGGAAACCGCGGGCCAGGCCCAGGTTCAGGCCGTCGGAGGCCCCGTGGTCACACCGCCAACAGCCCCGCCCGAGCCAGGGCCCGTCGCACGGCCGTGGCCGCCACTGTCGCCGCGGCCACTTTTGCGAGGTCGAAGGGCACGAAGGGCAGCACCCACCCGGTCAGCACCGCCGTGAGCCCTTTCCCTCCGACCAGCCAGGCCCATCCGGCGCCGCCAAGGTAGATCACGCCCAGCCCGGCCAGCATCGCACCGGCAAGCCTTGGCAGGTCGCTCCGCCGGGCGGAACCGCCGCCGGGCGCCGGCGTCAGCACCCCCACCAGCGCCGCCGCCAGCGGGTAACTCCACAGGTAACCCGCCGTCGGCCCGGCCAGCACCTGCAGCCCCCCGGTGCCGCCGGCGAAGACGGGCAGCCCCGCGGCCCCGAGCAGCAGGTAAAGCCCCATCGCCGCCGCTCCCCACGCCGGGCGCAGCAGGGCGCCGGCCAGCAGGACCACCAGCACCTGCAGCGTGACCGGCACCGAGAGCCCGGGCAGAAAGAGCCGCACCGGCGCAACGGCACCGATCAGCGCCGCCATTACGGCCGCGAGCGCCAGGTCGCGCAGCCGTACTCCACGCATGTAAGCTCACCCCCATATGTTAACCCGTACTGTCCTATAGGTTAACATATGGGGGCGGTGCGACGCAATCCTCACTCACTGAATGGGCCGGCCCACCTTGCGCCCTTCCAGCAGGGCCTCCAGCACGGCCGCCACCCCGTCCTCCATGTTGGAGAGAGTCTCCCGCCGGGCCACGGCCTTGAGGCCCGGGTGTGCGTTCGCCACGGCCACACCCAGACCGGCTGTGACCAGTAGGTCGAGGTCATTGAGGTAATCGCCGATGGCCAGCGACCGCTCCCTGGGGATGCCGAGGTATTTCAGCAGGGCCGTCACGCCGGCGCCCTTGCCACCGGCCGGGGGCAGGACCTCGAGGTACTTGGGGCTCGAGCGGACCAGCTTCACCGGCAGGTGGGCGCCGACGATGGCCTCCGCGACCTGGTCCAGCTGCTCCGGCTCACCGATGGTCAGGATCTTCATCACGGTGCCCGCCGTGGCCGGAGAAAGGTCGGGCTGCACGTCCACTGTGATGCCGTCATGCTGCAGGTGCTCTTCGATCACAGCGGTCATCTGCCGCACGGTCGCCCGGCGGGTGTTGTGAACGAGAATGTGGAGCCCGGCCTCCTCCAGCAGGGGCCACACGCCCGCCACCGCGTCGCTGGCCAGCGGCTGGACGAAGAGATCGCGGTCGGTCACCGGGTCGTAGAGCAGGGACCCGTTGAGCAGGACCAGCGGCGTCTTCACCTGCAGGTCCCGGAAGTAGCGCTGCGAGGCCTCCACCCCGCGCCCGGTGGCAAACGAAAACCGGCCGCCAGCCGCCTCGAACCGCCGGATCGCGTCCTTGTTGCGCTGTGAGATGGTCTTGTCGTCACGCAGCAGGGTGCCGTCCAGGTCGGAGATGACGAGATCGTACTGCAAACCTGACTCATCCTTTGCTCTTCGGACATGTTGCCGGGAGGGACCCCGGATCGTCTGTGCACTCACGCGCCCGATCGGCCGGCAGATCCTTCGCAATAGGCCCGGTCCTCCACCCGCAGGACCTGCGGGTTCATGAGCTGGGCGAGGGACACCAGCATGACCACGCCACCCAGCAGCGCCAGGCCGGCGCCGGGGTCCAGACTGGTCAGCAGCGCCAGGCTGGCACCGGGGTCCAGGCGGGCCAGCAGCGCCCAGGCGGAGCCGGGGACCCACCCCCTGCCTGGCGAGGCCGGGCAGGGTGACGAGGAACGCGGCCCCAACCGGCGACAGCACTGAAGAGAGCGACCAGATAGTCTGCATCATGCCGTTGGCCCGGGGCAGCTGTTCCTCGTGACCAGCATGGCGTAGGAGACGTCGAAGGTCGAGTGGTGGATGGCGCCGGTCACGGCGCAGATCCCGGCCATCAGCAGGACCATCCAGGCCCTGAGGAGGGGGCAGAACCGAACGCCGACACCGCTGGCGACGCCCACAGGAACACGAAAGCCCGATACCCGTCGGCGGAGGCTGGTAACCCATCCGGTGCGCTCCCTCCAGGTGCAGCGACCGAAAGGTTCGCCACCCGAGCGGCTGATCCCTCCCTCCGGGCGGCCCGGTCCGCAGCCGGTCCCGCCGCGGCACCTGCGTCGGGTCGCCGGTCACACCGGTCGCCCTGGGTTCAGCCCGCCCCATCACGGGGTTGCGCTTTCGCCCCAGGCCCGGCAGAAGGCCCCGGTCGCCCGTCACGCCGGTCGACCCGAACTCAGCCCGACCGCATCACCGGGTCCGGCTTCTCTCGCACCTCCCTGCGATTCTCTATCACTTCGCACCTGAAACACCCCTCCCCACCGTCTCCCACCCCACCCGGACAACCCAGAACATCACCCCCGAAAGGGCGATCCCGACCCGGGGGCAACCGTTC